>Ga0315902_10003291_pt1 | contig 24309 bp, 22 predicted proteins | sample LakEriMetagenome_9_FD_203523 | JGI IMG/M metagenome (GOLD analysis project Ga0315902, IMG submission 203523) | Freshwater fungal communities from buoy surface, Lake Erie, Ohio, United States - Buoy 12 MA117 | ecosystem: Environmental > Aquatic > Freshwater > Lake > Lake biofilm | place: USA... | reverse complement strand
GGAAACACCCTATCCTCGCTCCTTCTCGCAAGTCGTGCACTTTGTTTTTCGCAGCTTGCCTGACCGGAACAACCCGAATGTCAAACTGTTTCAAGAATCGGGAGTCTGACGCTGGTGCTCCCCCGCAAGTCCCTGACCAGCCCGGGCCGATTCCCGATTCCGCAGTCAGTCCCTTGTGGCAGTCACAATTCCAACCGGTTTCCCCAGGCCGATTTGAAAACATTCAACCCAATTTCTTGAGTGATTCTGCATTTGCGGGCGTTTCTGGTGAGCCCGACCGCCAGAAACTACAATTCAAAAGTAGATACCCTCTGAACTCAGGTCCCCCTTCTCACTCTGCATTCCATGACGTCATCCGTCGCCGTTCCCGGCAGTCGCCGGGTCACCGGGGAAATCCTCAACCAACTGGAGCACATCGTGGGCCGAAATGGCCTGCTGAGTGCTTTTGAGGAGCTGCTGGTATACGAATGTGATGGATACGTCATCGAAAAGAACTCCCCCGATGTCGTGGTCTTTCCGACAACGACGGAACAGGTGGTTCAAATTGTCAGGCTTTGTCATCAGCACCAGATTCCGTTCGTGCCCCGGGGGGCCGGAACGAGCCTCGCGGGGGGCTGTTTGCCGGTGGGTGGGGGAGTCATGATCGCCTTGACCCGCATGCGCCGCATTCTTGAGGTCAACCTGCGGGACCGGTACGCGATTGTGGAACCCGGTCTCGTGAACGTGCACCTGACCAACCACCTGAAAGGGACCGGATTTCACTACGCTCCCGACCCCAGCAGCCAGGGGGCGTGTACGATCGGTGGAAACTTCGCCACCAACTCGGGCGGTCCACATACCCTGAAATATGGAGTGACAGTCAACCACGTCCTGGGAGCCCAGGTCGTGCTGCCCGACGGAACGCTCGTTGAACTCGGGGGACCTTGCGAAGATCTTTCGGCCTGCGATCTGACCGGATTGTTCGTGGGGAACGAGGGGACCTTTGGAGTTTGCACGCAGATTACTGTTCGCCTGACCCGTGACCCAGCCGCCTATCGGACCATGCTGGGAATTTTCAACAGTGTTCAGGATGCAACTCAGGCGATCAGCGAGATTATTGGTGCCGGAATTGTTCCCGCCGCGTTGGAACTGATGGATCAGGGAATCATCGAAGCCGTGGAGGCGGCCTTCCATTTTGGATTTCCACTGGACGCCGCTGCGGTCGTGCTGATCGAGGTGGACGGCCTGGAAGTGGCCGTTGATGAAGAGGCGGCCCGAATCCGCGAACTCTGCGAGCGAACGGGAGCCCGGGAAGTCCGCTCGGCAAACTCTCCCAAAGAACGCCTGCTGCTGTGGAAATGTCGCAAGCAGGCCTTTGGAGCCATTGGACGCCTCAGTCCCAGCTATTGCACCCAGGACGGCGTGGTCCCACGCACTCGCTTGCCGGAAATCCTCGATTTCATCCTGGAAACCGGACGCAGGCACCGAATCCGCATCGTCAATGTCTTTCACGCCGGGGATGGCAACATCCACCCGATCCTGCTGTTCGATGAGCGTGACACAGAGCAGGTCGCCCGTGTGCTCGCGGCGAGCGATGAAATCCTGGAGAAGTGCATTGATCTGGGCGGCAGCGTCACCGGTGAACACGGGATTGGGGTGGAAAAGATCAGCCTGATGAACCGCCTGTTTTCACCCATCGATCTGGAAGTCATGCGGGCCATCCGGGATGGGTTCAACCCTCTGGGATTGTGCAGCCCCAGCAAGATGCTTCCGACGGCGGGCGGCTGCGGGATGGAGCACATTGAACGGACCACCCCAGGCCGCAGGGCCGCCCTTTGAGCGTCACCTCTCCGCATCCCATCCCGAGCGCCCCCCACTCCATGCCGTCTCCAAGACCGGACTTTGAACCTGAATCCCAGGCTGCTCTTGGCCAGTGGATGGTCGAGAATTACGCTGGACCGTCGCAGGTTGTCCTGCCGCTGGGAGGCGGCACCAGCCCTGCCTGGCCTCGCGAACCCCTCGCGGGAACGTGTGTTGTCGGTACGACACGACTGAATCAGGTGATCGACTATCCCGTCCGCGACATGACCATCACGGTTGAGGCGGGGGTCCGGTTCGGGGAACTGCAGCGGATCCTCGGGGAGTCGGGTCAGCAACTGCCGCTGGATATCGCCCAGTCTGAACTCGCCACAATTGGCGGTGTCGTGGCCACAAACAGCAGTGGCTGCAGGCGATTCGGACAGGGGACCATCCGCGACGCACTGATCGGTGTCTCCGCAATCGATGTTCAGGGCCGACTTTTCAAGTCGGGTGGACGAGTCGTGAAGAACGTCGCCGGGTACGACCTCTGCAAGATGCTGATTGGATCTCAGGGGAGCCTCGCAATCATCACCCAGGTGACTCTCAAGCTGCGTCCGCTGTCACACGCCGCCGGAGTGTTGTGGGTTCCCCTGTCCGACCTGGCAACTGCGGAGCCCCTTCTCAGTTCGCTCACCACCAGTCAGACCCGCCCCGTCGCGGTCGAGCTCTGGAATCGGCAGGCCGCCCAGGAATGCCTGGCAGACATCCCCGAGGCGGTCGCAGGTTCCGCGGGTTTCGTCTGCTTCGGATTTGAAGGGAGCGAAACGGAGGTTCGGTGGCAACTGGAGACTCTTGCCCGGGAAGTTCGCAGCCTCGCCAACCAATCTCACTCCACACTGAACACAACCTCACCTGCGGATTTCTGGCAAACCCTCAACCGCTTCCAGTCACATCCCTGCCCGCCTCTCTTTAAAATTACGGCCCCACCGTCCAGGGTCGTCGAACTGTTGTCCCTCGGAACCCGTCTGGGCTGTTCTCTGGCGGCCCATGCCGGCACGGGGATCGTCTGGGGGCGCCTGCCCGAGCAGGCATCCGCCGAGGAAATCGGTTCGGCTCTTGCCCCCCTGACACGCCTGGCAAACGAGGCGCATGGTCAACTGCGGCTGGTGGGACTCCCTCCGGAACTGCGTCGAGGACTGCCCGAGAGTCCGCTCAGCGCGACCTCCGAGAGGCTGATCCAGACCTTGAAAATGCAGTTGGATCCGCGACATCTTCTCTCTCCCGGCAGTCTTGTTCCTCCACCCCGTACAGCATGACTCCCCCAGCACACGCCGGTACCTCTGCCTCTCCTCAAGATGTCACCCCGGCCCATCGGGTTGGGGGCGAAATCGAATACGAGCGATTTCTCGACTGCGTCCACTGCGGACTCTGCACCGCCTCATGCCCCACGTATCTCGAGACCGGGGATGAGAACAATTCGCCCCGCGGCCGCATCTACCTGATGCGGTCAGTGGTCGATGGCCGCATCGAGCTCTCGCCACGCGTCCAGGAACACCTCGACCTCTGCCTCGATTGCCGGGCGTGCGAAACCGCCTGCCCCTCAGGGGTTCAGTACGGGCGATTGATCGAACCATTCCGCGCCGATCAGAAACGGCAGGCCGCCCGCGAAGGGCGGCCACAGAACACCGACTGGTTCCATCGTTTCGTGCTCTATGGAGTGTTCCCCTTCCGCAACCGGATGCGGTGGGCCCTCTGGCCGGCCCGCATTGCCCAAACGCTGAAACTCGACAAGCTTGCCGAAGCGACAGGGCTCGTCCGGCTGTTGCCGCAGCGATTGCAGCGAATGCAGCGTCTGCTCCCGACGCTCGTTCCTGGAGGTGCCGAACTACCCGAGTTTCTGCCGGCGATCGGGCCCCGCCGGGCCAGGGTGGCACTGCTCACCGGGTGCGTGGCCGATGCCGTCTTCCGTCACCAGCACTGGGCCACAGCCCGGGTTTTGCAGCAGAACGGTTGCGACGTCGTGGTGCCGCGCAGCCAGGCCTGCTGTGGAGCGATTCACTACCATTCGGGGGCCGATCAGCCCGCTCTGGATCTGGCCCGGCAGAACCTCAAGGCACTCCCCCCCGATGACGTGGATGCCGTGATTGTCAATGTCGCCGGTTGCGGTTCGATGCTCAAGGACTATGGGCATGTGGCTCGCGAGCTTGCGCCCGCGGATGCGGCCCTTCACAGCGCGTTCGACCGCTTTGCCGGAAAGGTGCGCGACATCTCGGAATTCCTCTCGGGATTGGGGCTGACCCCTCCCCCGGGAGAATTGAAGCTGCGGGCCGTGTACCACGACGCCTGCCACCTTGTCCATGCACAGAAGATCCGCGAACAACCGCGCGACCTGCTCGGGCAGATTCCAGGATTGACCCTGCTTCCCATTCGTGAACCAGAGGTCTGCTGTGGTGCCGCCGGCAGCTACAACCTGACCGAACCGGACATGTCCGATCGCCTCGCCGAGCGGAAGATCCAGAACGTCCTGGAGGTGTCTCCCGACGTCATCATCTCCCCGAACGTGGGATGCTCCATGCAACTGCAGGCGACGCTCCGGCAGCACGGCAGGGTGATTCCGGTCGTCCATCCGATGGAACTGCTGGACCTCAGCTATCGGCGGCAGACCCCGAATTGGACTCACTGAGAGAGAGGCGGCACAGGTATGGCGAGTACTCCCGAATTGCAGCCGATCACGTTGCTGCCAATTCATGCCGTCGTGTTCGACCTCGACGGTTTGATGGTCAACTCCGAGGACATTTTTCACGAAGTTGGCGAGACGACCCTGCGTCGCCGCGGAAAGCAACTGACTCAGGAACTGCACACCCGCATGCTGGGCCGCCGGGCCCCGGAAGCGATGCAGATCTGCATCGACTACCACTCGCTGGACGATACGGTCGAACAATTGTTGCAGGAGACCCGCGAACTGTTTGAGCAACTCGCCCGAGAGCACCTCGCCCCCATGCCCGGCCTGCACCGGCTCCTGGGTCACATCGAGCAGCACAATCTTCCCAAGGGGGTCGCCACGTCGTCGGGTCGGCGCTATCTCGAGGGAATGCTCGCCCGGTTTGACCTGGCAGACCGATTTGACGTGACCCTGACCGCCGAGGACGTCTCACACGGGAAGCCTCATCCCGAGATCTACCTCACTGCGGCCCAACGCCTGGGAATCGAGACCTCCCAGATGCTCGTCCTGGAGGACAGCCATGCGGGGACCTCGTCGGCGGTCTCCGCGGGGGCGATCGCAGTCTCGGTTCCGAACCGCCACACCCGGCACCTTGATTTCGGACATGCTCACCATGTGGTGCAGCAACTCGATGATCCGATCGTCCTGCAGCTCATCACCGCCAGTTCCCGAAACCCAAAATAGCGATGTCCCCCGCCCCGGCCGGCACCAGGGGGAAAAACGCCGGCCATCGGGAACTTGTTGCTGACACACTCGGCAATTGCAATTTGGGGACACAAATACATTTATACACTCATTGGGCAATCAGGCTGTACCAAACCGATTCTCTTCGCGAGAATCGTTGTCGATGGCAGTTTTCGTTGGCGCCTCTTCTGGTTGTCGACGTAGTGTCGAGCATCGCCTCCCCGGAATCCCTCCCCAAGGATCCCCGAGAGACTGAACAGGCGAACCATCTCCACAGGTGAGTCATGCGGACAGGACTTTTGCTGGCAGGAATCGCTCTTTTTCTGGGAACGACCTACGCGGTCGTCTCCACCCTGCGGGACTACCAGGAGGCCCCGGTTGCACAAAAGCCACCGACGAAACCAGTGAACCCGGCCGATATGGCCAAGGTGGGGGCTTCGATCTCCACCGATGGGAAATCAGACGTTCTCCGGGCCACCAAGGAATCCTATTTCCCCGAGATCGCCGAGAAAGGCCCTTGGCCGAAAGCGGTGGTGGACCAGACCGAATTTGAATTCGGACGGATGGAAGTCGGCGAAGAGATGACACATGCGTTCAAAATTCGCAATGAGGGGGAGGCCCCGCTCGAACTTGCGAAGGGGAACACCACCTGCCAATGCACAATCAGTGAGTTGGAGAACAACCTGATTCCTCCCGGCGGGGAAGCCTCCATCACGCTCCGCTGGAAACCGACGGCTCAGTCCGACGCATTTGAAAAGGGGGCGGAAATCCGGACCAATGACCCGAACAACAAGGTGTTCAGTCTGCGGGTTGTCGGCCTCGTGGTCCCCCGCATGGTTCTGATTCCCGATACGACCTGGGAAATCCGGGAGGTTCAGGAGACGGGCCCCTCGTACACGGCGGGATTCCTCATTTCCCCGGTGCTGACCGACCTGGGGGTCGAGAAACTGGAGTACGATGAGAGCCGGATGGAAGTGAAGATGCATCCCGTCGATCTCGACCAGATCTCCTCGATGAAGGGGAAGTCGGGAGTTGGCTTCGAGGTCATCGTCAAACAGGGCATGCCTGTCGGTTCATTCAGCTTTCCGATCCGCATTCACACGAATACACAGGAACGGCAGTCAGACGGGCAACTGGGGGAGAAGGCGATCGTCAATGTCACGGTCGCGGGACGCCGGGAAGGGCCGATTCGCATGCTGGGCCCGGCTTATCTTCCCGAAAGCAGCACCATTGCCCTTGGCTCGTTCTCGTGTACCGATGGGAGGTCGGTCAAGTTGACCATGCTGGTTCGGGGAGCCCCTGAAGAGGGACTGCAGTTCAGCGAGGTCGTTTCAGACCCCGAATCCCTCAAGGTGGAGTTGATTCCCGAGGCCAAAGGAGCGGGGAACGCCAAACGGTACACCCTGGTGGTCCAGGCACCTCCAAACGGCCCCCGACTGACGCGTCGCGATGAGAATCCGGCCGAAATCCGGATCAAGACCAACCACCCGGAGGCACCGGAAATGAATCTGAAGGTCCAGTTCACCGCCTACTGATCCCAAACCTCCGGTGAAAGGAGTCTTCCGATGAAAGCAACATACATCCTGGGATCACTGGCACTGCTGGCCACACTGGCAGGACTTTACTGGGTCTTCAATCCGACCGATCCCGAGACGATTCCAACGGCGGAGATGGGATCATCGACGACGTCGGAACGACGCGGTGTCGACAGTCCCCCCAAACAGACGGCCGAACCGCTCGTCGGACAACCATCCGACACACCGGACGATCTCCAACCCAATTCGAAACCCGCCACGTCGACCTTGGGCGATACGGCAACCTCGGCAGCAGCCAAGAGCGAGGATGAGTCGCTTCACGGACCACCACCGGAACCCCCCAAGCCCATGCTGGCTGGATGGGAGTCTCCGCAGGCCCTGCTGGTCTTCACCGGCGAACAGCACGGTTATGTGGAGCCGTGCGGCTGCAGCCTGAAGCAGCTCGGCGGGGTTTCGAGGCGTGCCGATTTTTTCCGGCAGATCCAGGAGAAAGGTTGGCCGACACTCGCCTGTGACGTCGGAGGATTGGTCAATCACCCCACCCGGAAGCAGGGCAAGCTGAAGCTGCAAATGTCGCTGCATGCCCTGAAGGACATGTCCTACGCGGCCGTGGCCCCCGGCCCAGAGGAACTTCGGAACGGGATTGAATTGATCACGTATGAAGAGCGTCCCCCATTTGTCGCCTGTAACCTGGTGCTGGGTGGAGACCGGGACCTGGGAGTCATCGTGCCCCAGGTCATCTCCGATGTCGGGGGATTGAAAGTGGCCGTGACGGCTGTCCTCGGACTGTCGCTGGCTCCCGAGTTGACCTCGCAGATTGACGCGGGAGAAGTCGAGGTTCTCGATCCGGTGGAATCGCTCCAGGAACAGGTTGCCGTCATCGAAGAGTCAGAGCCCGACTTGAGGATCCTGCTGCTGCACGCACCTCCCGATGAGGCGCGCAAGATTGCGTCCAAGTTCGTTGACTTCGACCTCATTGTCGCCACCCATGGCCCCGAGGAGCCGAATCCCCAACCCTCCCGACAGGGAAAGACGCTCTGGGTCTGGCCTGGACAAAAGGGGAAGTACGTGGGAGTCGTCGGTGTGTTCCGCGACGAAGACAAACTCTCGCTGCGTTACGAACCTGTGGCTCTCGACGAGGATCGCTTCCGCGATACCGCGCACATGCGGGACCACATGCGTCACTATCAGGAATTGCTTGAACTGCAGAATCTCGTGGCGAATGAACCGGCCATCGAACACCCGCGCAATGCGGCCGAGAAGGAACCCAACGACTTTGTCGGTGCCGAAACCTGCGGAGAATGCCACAAGAAGGCCTATGAGCACTGGAAGACCACTGGCCACGCACGGGGTACCATTTCCATCAAGCAGGGACGCGCGGGTCAGGAAGGTGATTACATCAGCCGGATCCATGATGCCGAATGCGTCGCCTGCCACGTAACCGGCTGGGATCCGAAGGAGTTTGTCCGCTATCGATCGGGCTGGGTTGACGAGAACTCCACAGCCCACCTCGCCGGACAGCAGTGCGAGAACTGCCATGGTCCCGGAAGCCGGCACAGCGAAGTCGAACGACTGCTCGCCAAGGGCGATTCCTCGGTCAGCCAGTCTGATGCCGATCACTGGCGGGATTTTGCACACCTCTCCATCGATACCTCGTTCGATCTCTGTGTCCGCTGCCATGACGGCGACAACGATCCGCATTTCCACAAGTCCACGTTCCCCAAGTACTGGGACAAGATCAAGCATCCCTGGCTGGACTAATGACCTCCGAACGATCAAGACAATGGATCGCGTTCAGCGGAATTGCGGCACTCCTCCTGGGTGCCTTCTTCCTGATCTCCCGATTTCGGGGAGAGCCGGTCTTTCGTGACGTGGAGTCGGAGTTGTTCCGAATTCCCGACAGCGGGGTGACCCCGTCGGAAACCGGTCCGTGGCCAAAGGCCGAACTGGAGCAGGAGCAGTTCCAGTTTGGCAAGGTGTTCGAGGGACAGGAGGCCGTTTTGGCCACGCGAATCCACAACCGGGGAGAGGCACCGCTGCGACTCTCCCCGGGCCGTGCAATCTGCGACTGCATCTTTATCGATTTTCCCTCGTCTCCCATCGCTGTTGGCGATTCCGCCGAGATCAAACTCGCCTGGCGCCCCCGTCCGGGGACCGACGCGTTCGAGAAGTCCGTGATCGTGAACACGAACGATCCCCAGCGTGCCGAGATCCGATTGGGGATTCTCGGCTCGGCCCTGCCTGTGATTGTGCAGAGTCCCCAGGATGACTGGGAAATCCCTGAGATTTTCGAGAATCGGCCGACGGAGTTTGTGGGTGAAATCATGAGCCCGCTCCGTGAGGATTTCACCATCGAGTCGATCGATGTCGGAAATGCCCCCCTCAAGGTCGAGGTCAAACAAGTGAGCCGGGCCGGTGCGAATGTCCCCCAGGGGGACCGGCCGGGAAACAAGCTCATCTTCCAAGTGCGACCAGAGATGCCCATCGGCTCATTTCGGTTTCCGATCCGGATTGTGACCAACATTCCGCCACTCAACGGTCAAACGTTGCCGGAAGGACTTCCGGGCCAGGAAATCACGGTTCAACTGACCGGCGTTCGGCGAGGTCCATTTCGGTTTCTCGGAGCCAACTGGTACCCCGACCGCCGCTCCATTTCCCTGGGAACATTTCCCTCCCAGAAGGGAATCCGAGCCAAGCTGGTGATGCTCTGTGAGGACCAGTCGATCGAAAACCTGGAGATTCTCGAACTGCGTTCGGACGTCGCCGACCTCCAGTTCTCGCATCGCAAAGATGCCAATTTCAAAGGTCGCGGTCAAAAATTCGAAATCGAGCTGATCATCCCCCCGGGATCTCCACCAACCAGTCGGCGAAGTCAGAATGCCGCCAAGATCTGGATCAAGACGAATCATCCCGCGAATGGTGAGGTCGAGGTACTCTGCGACTTTACCGCCGCGTGAGGGTGGTCATCCCCTGGCAGATCACACGATGTCTGCCTTGCCCCCCGCTCGGCCCCATCGGCGGTCAGTCCGGTGTCGCAGGTGCAGCATCCGACGAAGACGACAACCCGGTACGGATCAACCACCGATGAGCCAGGAGAAATCCCCCCTGGCATCCGCTGGCGGCAAGGATGGCAAGGGGAGGCATGATGGGGCCTCGCATCCGGGCGTCGGCCCAATAGAAAAAGTGGACCAGCGTGAAGCTGACCAGCAGCGCCACGATCAACCCAACCAACAGGTGCGCTTCACGGCGCAACCTCAGGTTCCAGAGGCCAATCGCCGCAGACAACAGGATCGCAGACTGAAACAGTCCGATTCCCAGGCGAATCCACCAGGGGGCGCGACGCAGTGACTCGGGAACAGGTCCCCAGAGACGCGACCACAAGCTGGCACCCGCACGCAGAGCGTTCACGGGATTGCGGGCCATGTGCTGCCACGCCGCACGGGCGTGGGCCTGGTCCACTTCGACTTCGAAACGTCCCCCCTGAAACGGGGCGATCTGCGGGACGGCCGAACGCGCAAACGCGTCACCACTGAAGGGTTCGACATGGTCCCCCTGAAGCCATTCGTCGTAGGCGGGGTTGTGGGCCAGCCTCAGCGTGTATCCCCCATGCGTGGTCGACACGATCCAGTCTCCCAGGGAGAGTCGGTTTCGAATCCCCCAGGGAGCCACAACCACGGCCATCAGGCTCCACACCAACAGGATCGTCGGCCAGCGTCTGGATTGCGTGCCGTTCCCCAGTGCCAAAAATGCCACTCCCCAAATCAACCCGGTCGCCAGAAATGTCGGACGACAGAGGGCACACAGCCCCAGCAGCAATCCAAGTGAAATCGACTGTGTACGTCCAGGCATTCCGACGGACACCAGCGACACCAGGGCGACCAGTGCCGCCGCCAGAGTCTCCGTCATGAGCTGGGGAGAATACCCGACCAGGAGCGGATCGAGGGCCACCACCAGTCCGGCAATCATGCCATGGCCACGCCCTCCCAGACGGCGAGCGGCCAGCATTGCCAGCACCGCCGTCGCCCCCCCCATCAGGACCTGGCTGACAATCACCCCTCCCACACCCCCACCAGCCCATAATACGAGCGCAATCCAGGCGGGATACAACGGAGGGCGGTAGGCTGTCGGCCAGGACTGTCGGCTCAAGTCCAGGTCGTCCAGGTCGATCCGATCGGCTTCGCCGACGACAACTCGGCAGACCGGAGCGGACTCTGGTGACGGTGTCAGCAGCCATTCCGGTGGATGGTCCGACTGGGCACCGGCCGCCTCAGGTCGGGGCGTCTGCCAGGTCAACGGGCGGCTGAATCCACGCCCTCCCACAATCTCGTTGGCAATCGTGAGGTAGAGGTCACGATCGACACTCCACTGATCCCGCAGGCCCCAGGCGGCCAAGCCCCGTGCCACGACGGCGACCACGAAAATCGCCAGCAGCATCCAGGGCGGGGAACGGTGGTTTGCAGAGAGTCCCATCACCAGGAAATCCAGCCGAACTCAAGGAACGTCCGCCTCTCTGGCAACACGACATCCCACGGAAGACATGGTCATCCGTGGGATGTGTGAATTGGGCAGATCCCGCAGCACTCGGGCGAGGAAGAGGTCCCCCAGCCATTCCTGGCCCGGTTCACCCCGTTCTCGGGTGGGGCCCGAACACAGCGAATTGGATCAGCGTTTGCCGTCGCTGTCGTAGAAGAAGCAATCCGGGCCCTTCACCGTGTAGTAGGGATACTGCACGATCCCGGGCATGTCGCCATGGGGAGGATAGGACAGGTCATGGGGGACCGTGTAGGGAATACAGTTGTGGCAATTCGCCTGGCGAGCGTCACGGCGGGCTTGCCGACGGGCCCGACGCAGATCTTTCCGACTGCATTCATCACAGTCACAATCCGCTTCACAGTAATCGCCGGCGGCCACACCATCGACAGGGGCCTGACCGCGAACCACCTGAGAAGAACTGCAACCCACGCCGCAGGTCAGCAACACCGCGGCGGCCGAAAGAAACAGCCAATTGGAACGCATGGACAGGATCCCCTGAATGCAGACCACGAAGTGCTGGAGCCTGAGCCTCATCCGTGCAGGCTTTCGAGAAGTCCTCCAGTCTGCAGGTGGTATCGACGGAACCGTCTGCAGATCGTTCGGAATCTGCATTCCTGGAACAGGCGGTTTTCCAGACTCGATTCATTCGCCTTGCAGATTCCCCCCAACCGGATTAAATTGCCGTCTGGAAGTCACCGGGCTTGAACGACCCCCTGGAATTTGACGCAAGTCCATTCCAGATTGAGACTTAAACACCACCACCCAACGGACTGGGCGCGGCCAGATCGGCTCGTCTTCCTTGGGTCTGTCAGCAGGCTCGGCAGTGCCGACCCTGCGGCCACCCGGAGTGCAAAGGAATGCTTGTCGCCGCTTCATCGCGTTGTTTTTCCGATCTTCCGATCCACCAGGCCTGCTTCCATATCGATGATATGGGCTACGACAAGGTCGAGTTGTGGTTCAGCGAAGCCAGTGAACACTTGCGTCCTTCGGAACTGCTGCGAGAGTCAGACCGGTTTTCGGTCCGCTACCGCGAAATGACCCGCCTGACACCGGTCTCGTTCTGCTTTGAAGATGAAATCCCGGTCGCCGACTTCCGCACCGTCACCCGGGTGGCCAAGCAGTTGCGGGTTCCGCACATCACCGTTCCGTCGGCCACTCTCGGAACGCCTTTCAATTCGGAAGTGGATCGACTGCGGGAACTGACCCGAATCGGGATTGAAGACGGAGTGGTCGTCTCGTTCAAGACCCGCATCGGCCACCTCTCGGAAGATCCCCGCACGGCTGTGGAACTCTGCCAGGCTGCTCCTGGACTGGGAATCACACTCGATCCCAGCAGCTATCTTTGCGGACCGCACCACTCGACCAATTTTGATCCGGTGTACCCGTATGTCTTTCATGCCCATCTCCGGGACTCGACCCGTGAAAAGTTCCAGGTCCCGGTGGGGCTTGGGGAGATTGACTACGCCCGTCTGATCAGCCAACTCGAGCGGGTGAATTTTAGCCGCACGCTCGGGGTCGAAATCCTCCCGGAATTGATGGATGTGACCGGGCGTGGTGTCGAGATGCGCAAGGTTCGGCTGCTTCTGGAAAGCCTGCTGTAGCCCGAGCACTGCGGAATTTCCGGGGCCAGTTCTGCCCCACATCTGCCGCGATCGTCCAACCGGGGCTTGCTCCCAACAGCAGTCGACTACTCGACCCGTATTCGCCATCCCCCGGGACCGCTCCCGGGGGACTCGATCACCCCGACCACGCAGGCACCGTCATCTCCCTTCTGCCTCAGGAGGGTGACGATCTGTTGCGCCTGATCGCCCGGAACTCCCAGCAATAGTCCGCCGGAAGTTTGCGGATCGAACAGGAGGGCCACGTCGGATTCTGCCAATCCGGCCGTGACCTCGATTCGCCCCTCCGCCCGTTTTCGATTGGCGGCATCGAGAGAACTGCGAATTCCCCGTTCGAACAGCTCGCGGCAACCACCAATCCGGGGGACGTTCTGCAATTGCAGTCTGGCTGACACCTGGCTCGACTCCAGCATTTCCAGCAGATGCCCGGCCAGGCCAAATCCCGTGACATCGGTCACCGAGGTCACCCCAGACTGTCGCGCTGCGCGCGCCGCCGAGGCATTGGATCGCAGCATCCAATGGAGTGCCTCCGCCAACGTGCCAGCCGACACCTGGCCCTGCCCGATCGCGGCCACGACGGCCCCCACCCCCAGCGGCTTGGTCAGGATCAGAGACTGCCCGGGGACCAGCCCCGACTTCAAAAGCGGGGCGGTTCCATCGAGACAACCCGCCACGCTGAAGCCAACCAGCAATTCGCCCCCCTCCGTGGTGTGCCCCCCCCACAGTTCGGCACCAGCCGACTTCAACTCGTGCAGCCCGCCTGCCAGCAACTGATACAACAACTCCGACTGCTGCCTTTCCGTGCCCGGGGGGAGAGTCACCAGCGCCTGCCCCCCCACCGGTCTTGCTCCCATGGCCCAGAGATCACTCAGGGCATGCAGGGCCGCAATCCTCCCCATCAAATAGGGGTCATCCAGGAACGCCGGAAAAAAATCGACCGAGAAGACATCTACGGGAAACTTTTCGCGGTCGACAACCACGGCATCATCGGGACTGCGACGACTCCCCTGGATGCCGCCTGCAGTGGTTCCTTCCAATCGTCCCAGTGCGGTCTTCAGGACACTGGCCGAGACCTTGCTGCCACAACCCGAACAACGCATTCCGGAAGAGACTCGCCCTCCCTCTCCAGTAGCACCCGGCCCGGGCTCCTCCAGTGGGCTCGGTGCGATGCGATTCATCTGCAGGAATCGCCGATCGATGGCATCCTTCCACTTCCAGACCCAGGATCCCTCGAACGACCAACCGGCCAGGTCGGCCAATGCCCGGCCGTTCCCCAGGGACAGCAACGAGAGAAAGCCCCGGGGACGGTACTCCCGCAAAGGCTGCCGTTGAAACCAGTGCTGGATGTTGTTCCAGAGCATGGCCCCCTGCCGCACGGCATGGACCCCCGCGCGGGGCAGTGGACATCCCAGCAGAGAGGCGACATCCCCCGCGGCAAACACTGGGGCACCAGAAATGGACTGAAGGCTCTTCTGGACCAGCAGGAACCCCCTGTCATCGCGTGGAAGCCCCAGGTGCTCCACCAACGGCATGGGCCCGCCGCCGGTGGCCCAGATGACCAGATCGGTCCCCTGCACACTCCCGTCCTCGAATTGGACTTTCAGCAGAAATTCTCCCGCGGAGGAATCCGGCTCCCGCCGATCCACGCCAACAATGGACTGGGAGACTCTGAGAGCGACTCCACGAGCCCGCAGTTCCCGCTGCATCCTCTCGACCGTCCGGGAGGAATAACCGCGCAGGATCGTGTTTTGTGACTCAACGAGTAAAAACCTCGCCGGAAACCGTCGCCGGACCATCCAGCGTTCCAGTGCGAGAGCGAGTTCACAACCGGCTGCGCCACCTCCAACCACCAGGATCGCGACAGGGCGATCGTGCGTCGCAACTGCCATCCTCGACCGAACAGCTGACACCGCTGCCGAAAATCGGGACTCAAAGTCACCGAGCGGTTTGATGGAGATCACCTCGGAAACACCGGCTACCGCAGGCGGGAGACAAGGACTCGATCCGATTGCAATCGAAGCGACATCAAACGGAATGGGGGGGCGTCCCTCGACTCGAATGATTCGGCTGTCAGGATCCATTCCTGTGACAGCGGCGCTGATGAGACGTGCGCTCGACGCCAGGCACAATTGCGGGAGATCAATCGTGGCAGCATCGGCCGAATACAATCCGGCGAGCACTCCAGGCAGCATGCCACTGTAGGTCAACTCACGATCGGGTGACACGACCGTCAACCGCACACCGGGGATCGGAGCCATCCTCCATTGCCGAACCAGATGCAGATGGGCATAACCGGCTCCCACGAGGACCAAATCCTGCTGGGGAAGTCCAGTGACCTCACCCCCCATGGTCACGACGATGACTCCCCAGACGCCGGGGATGACTGGCCTGTGAGATGGACAAGAGCATCCACCAACAGGGTGTCGTCACCGGGAGCCAGGCTTCGCAAGTCCAGGCAGACCCCTCCCCGGGAAATCCGGCCATAGACCCGTGGGCGGCCTGTCCTCAATTCTCTGGCCAGGGAGTCGCACGAATGGACGGCGTGCTGCAACAGGATCATCCAGGAAGGGAGTTCCGCCTCGGGGAGCGATCCTCCTCCCACGGACGCCATCGCTGGCTGGACCGAGATTCGGAATCCGCAGGAGGACCAGAGACCTTTGTCCCCGGTTGGATGTCCAGTAACCTCAGCCAGTTGCTCGACAATGGCCCGGGCCCGCGCCTCCAGCGCGTCGACCGATGCCCCCAACCGCGCCAGGACAGGAATCTCTTCGCGATGCCTCCCCAGGCGATAGGCTTCCAGGGTCCCCTGGAGAGCCGCGAGTGTCAGCTTGTCGATGCGGAATGCGCGTGCCAGGGGATGGGCTGCGAGTTGACGCACGAGGTCGGCCCGCCCCAGGATGATGCCACATTGCGGTCCCCCGAGCAGCTTGTCTCCACTCCCCAGGACGAGATCAGCACCGGCTGCCAGGCTCTCGGTGAAGGTTGGTTCGCGCTCGAGCCCCCACTGCGTCGTATCGACCAGGCAGCCACTGCCGATGTCATCCACCACCCAGACTCCCGCCTCCCGGGCGACTTCCACCAACTCGGCAATCTCTGGACTTTCGACAAAACCTCGAATCCGGTAATTCGAGGGATGAACCCGCATCAGGCCGGCCGTTGCTTCGGTCACGGCCCCCCGGTAGTCGTCCAGACGGGTCCGATTCGTACTTCCCACCTCACGCAGGATGGCACCACTGGTCGCAAAGATCTCGGGGAGGCGAAAACTCCCGCCGATCTCCACCAACTGCCCCCGGGAAATGACCACCTCACGGTTCTTCGCGAGGGCCGCCAGCACCAACACCGTCGCCGCGGCGTTGTTGTTGACCACCAACGCTCCCTCGGCACCGGTCAGTTCGCGAAGCATGGGGGTCACCTGGTGACCCCGGCTGAGGCGGTCGCCGGTCTGCAGGTCCACTTCGAGATTGCAGGTTTGCGAACAGCCCAACACCAATTCCCGCGCCCGAACAGAGAGGGGTGCGCGCCCCAGGGAGGTATGCAGCACGATTCCCGTGGCATTGAGGACCGGCCCGAGTTCCTCGGCGGACCGCTGAGACAGACGTTCGGTCAGCCGGGCCAGGACCTCGGCCAGCAATTCATCACGAGTGGGTGGCGGACCCGACGATGGGTCATGTTTCCGCAAGCTGGACCGCAACCCTTCCAGGACCTCTCGCAACTCACCAACCAAGACCTCCTGGCCCCATCGCGCGATCCATGCCCGCACCGGCGGTTCCTGCAGGATGACACCCACCGCCGGCAATTGGCACAATGCTGCTGAGGTCATATCCGGGAGCCTTGGGGGCTGCGCTCTCGAGCCACTCAACCACCACGCGACAGGATCAGCAAAATGGCGAGAACCCCCGCCATGAATCCTCCAATGGTGACCACAAGCCGTGCGGCACGGATCAGGATCAGCGTGGAGTTCTCATGTCGGCTGGCACTATAGACGAGGCTGATGGCGAGGATCAAAGGAATGGCATACCAGCCACGCGCCAGGCCACTGCCACCGTCCAGACCCATTCCGTAAATCCAGGTCATCGCCAGCATCTTGTCTCACCCTTGATCCAGGACAACCACCTTGCCACTTTCCAACAGCCAACACACCGCTTCCGGCGGCTACTGCCGGTCTACCTTCCCGGTTCCGTGACCGGTGGTTGTGGCACAGACTCTTCATCGCCGTAAGCAGGCCCGTAGATGGCGTCGAAAATCGCCAAGACATTCAGCAACCCGGCAATCATGGTATAGACAACCCCAAGCTCAAACCGAGAACCGAGATCGCGGTGCGCGCGGTCGAGCGAATTCGCACGCGAAGGGTCGACATCAAACAGGGGAGCTCCATACCAATCCCAGAGCGGTCGGGCGACCGACCCCTGGAATCGCCCCGCAGGCCCCGTTCCGGACTCAAAGTAGGCCTGCACACCCCGCCGTGGGTTCGGCCCGACCTGTGGATCCACCGAGCAGTTCGAGAGTGACCCCTCGAGCGGAGTCTGTTTGTCTCCGTTGATCAGCACACCCTGGAATTGACTCCCCCCCTGCCCGCCTCGCCGACTCGACTCCGATCCCAGCACCAGTCGCCCACGAACGACCCCTGGCACACCGTCGATGGTCCCTTCACATTCTGCATTCAAATCACGGGCCAAGTACCCTTCATCGAAGGCCTGTGCAGAGCGAAGCTTCGCCTGTGCCAACGCCGGCAGGGCCGGGATTCCCACCCAAAACTGGCACAAGTAAGCGAAAGTCCGATTCTCTGCCGGCGCCCACTGGAAGTAGACCACCTGACCATGGCCAATCCTCAATCCAGTGAAAAACGTCCCCAGGATGCAGAGGAAGTAAAGGCCTGCCTTGAACCGGCGACCCTGGTAGTAGTGCCCCAATCCCGGCACCAGGAATGCCAGGATTCCCGCCAGTACCGGATTGCGCAAATCGACCCTGGCAGAAGGGGGGCGTTCAGTGATCGTGGCGGATTGTGACATCACTTGGCAGGTGGAGAACTCGAGATGGGACTGTCCGGGAAGATTGATTCTTCTCCTCGTCAGACCTTAGGCTGGATTGTACTGCTCACCCGTGATCGTGGGTAGGTCCGTTCATCTGGGGACGATCGGTCCCGGTTTCCCGAACAGTCTGCTTGGGATTCGCTCGCCGCTCCCGGATCTTCAGCTCCACTCCCCGATTTTCGCGACATGCCTTCTCCACTCCCCCTCGATGTTTTTTCCCTCGTCACACTCCCGTTTCAGGAAAACACCCTGTTCGTCTCACTGCCGCAATCGCCGGAGTGCGTGGTGATCGACCCGGGTTTCGGAGCCCCGCGCATCGTGGAATGCCTGAAGGAGCGCCGACAGGTCCCCGTCGCCATTCTCCTCACGCACGGCCATGTGGATCATATCGCCGGCGTTGAAGGACTCCGGCAGACCTGGCCGGAACTCCCCATCCTCATCGGCGCGGGCGATGCCCCGATGTTGACCGACCCACAACTCAACCTCAGCGGTCTGTTTGGATTCCCCCTGGTGGCACCACCGGCCACCGAAACGCTGCACGACCTTCAACAGCTGACCATTGGGGGGATCCCTCTCGAAGTCCGTGAAATCCCAGGACACAGCCCGGGCCATGTCGTTTACATCTACTCACACGCCACCCAGCCCCTCGTCTTTGGAGGCGACGTACTGTTCCAGGGAAGCATTGGTCGGACCGACTTTCCGGGAGGAAGCCAGGACCTTCTTGTGGCAGGAATCCGGCAGAAACTTTTTGACCTGCCCGATGCCACGATCGTGTTTCCGGGACACGGCCCGACAACAACGATCGGAGACGAGAGACTGGGCAACCCCTATTGCAGCAATGAATAACGCATCGCCCTTCACGGGTCGCCCGTTATCCCCCCATCCCCTGCACATCCGGTGCTGACGCCAGGTTTCCGGCCCCGGAACGGGACGGTTTCTGTCGTTCGGACTGCCGGTGTTCCTCACGGACCTCTTCCGCAGTCATCCGGATCCTTCGTTCATACGCGAGGGTCTGCCATGCCAGGTCGGCCACACCGGCAATCAGGCCCCCTGTCACCAGAATTCTTACGGGACTGCGCAGGAACCCGAAGAAGCCATCGACCAATCCCACGTCGCCCACCTGGGAGACCGGCGTCAATTGGCTGGAATCCAGTGACTGAACGACTCCCCAGACGACAGCCGCGGTGACCGCCACCTGGACAGTCATTCTGCCGAGTGAAGAGCCCCACCCCTGGCCAAACAGCCGATGCCACCCCCCCGGAAAACCCAGGCGACTCCAGTCGGGACGGAGTGGACTCGCGGTCCACAGCAACCGGGTCTGGCACAGCCTGACCCCGACACCAGCCAACCAGGGAAGAGCAACCAGCGGAAGGGCAGCCTTTCCGAGAGCCTCGGCCAGTGCAATCAGCCGTATCCCGACGAATTGGCCCGACAGGTTCAGGGCCCACCCACGCTGCAACTCCTGGTGCAGCAACTGCCGCCACTCGGCCCACCAGCCACCACCCCAGGCCTCCACCAGGCACACGGCCACCGCCAGCGAGACCGCCCCCGACAGCCACGATGCCGATGCCACGTCCCCCTGTTGGCGCAGCATCTGACGACGGCGTTTCGATGCCGGAAACACCCGCTCGGCTGATTCACTCATCGATCGCCTCCTTGGCCACCACGGCACCATCCTCGCGGGGACCTGACTCCTCCCCGGGAATGCTGTCGGCAAACCGCTGCACTTCCCGGTCCAGTTGCCGGGTGAAGTGTGGCAGAGACATCGTGAGTCCGATCAGGCAGACAACGGCCCTCCAGGGGATGGCTGCGGAGACAGCGGGAACAACCGGAAACAACCGCCCCAGTCCCGAGACAACCAGCATGGCCACGGCCGAGGCTCCCCAGACCGGTGCCGCCAACCGCAAACCCAACAGTGTGGAGGTCTGGCAATAGTTTGAGACAATCGCCGCGGCATCACCCTGCAGGAGCGATGCCCCCGGAGGATAGGCGTGAACCATCTCGCGGCACGCCACCACCACCTGCAAATGCCCGCCCCCCACAAGAAACACCAGCGCCGTCAGCCAGGACAGCAGTGCTCCAATCGGCGATCCATCAGACCCCAGGAAGTCGTTCTCTCCCCCCGATTGCGGTCCCGCCCAGGGCCATTCGATGATCTCGGCACACAGGCGCACGCTCGCCAGGACCAGCGATACCCCCAGGCCCAACAGGGCTCCCAGCAGGAACTCGCCCGGCAACTGGATCCACGGCAACGCGGAAAACAATGGCCTGGCCCCGGAATCCAGCGACGATGCCAACACCCAACTGAGCAGAAATGACAGCCCCAATCGAAACCGGAATCCCAATGTTGGCGGAATCAGGGGGAGGAATAGCACCAGCCCTGCCATTCGCACCTGAAGGATCACCCACACCTGCAACCAGGCCATCACTTCACCAGCCAGGATTGCCTCCGAGAGCGCTCTCGCCACACCACACCGTTGAGTCAGTCTGCTTGTATCTGCACCGCCCCCACATCAGGGCTTCGCATGCCAGAGCTGCAAAGTGAAATCGACGACAACCTGCAACCCCCAGGGAAACAGGAACAGCAATGTGATCGCCGTTGCCACGGTTCGCGGCACCTGGTTGACGGTTGGTTCCTGAATGGACGTGGCCGTCTGCAACATCCCGAGCAGCAGGCCGACAACCAGCGACACCAGCAGCACTGGCGCGCAGACCCATCCGCCGGTCAACACGGCACGCTGGATCATCTCGACAGCACCATCCACATCCATGACTCACTCCTGAACGTTGAGACACCCACAACTCCCGGGGGTTCGCTTGTCGGGATCGTGGAGGGCACCTCACCCGGCAACACTGCTCAACAATCGTCCGACAATCACAGTCCAGCCATCCACCAGCACAAACAGCAGAAGTTTGAACGGAAACGCCACTGAGGTGGGACTCATGGACGACAATCCGAGGGTTGACAGCAGCAATCCCACGATGACATCGATCATCAGGAACGGCAGCAGGATCTGGAAACCGATGACAAAGCCCACCTTCAACTCGCTGAGCACATACGAAGCGGCCAGCGTCGGAAAGGGAATGTCGTCGTAGGTCAATTCCGCGTCTTGAGTCCGACCCTGACGAGTGTCTTTCGTTCCCGATTCCAGCAGGACCCAGACCGCTTCACTGTTTCCCGCCAACTCGATCTGTGATGACATGAATTCCCGCAGTGGGCGCAGGGTGGCCACCGTGGTTGTTTCGAGATCAGGACGTGATTCCCCGGATGCCGATTGGAGGTACGGCTTCAGTCCCTCTGCATACGCGCGGCGCCAGACCGGCTCCATCACGAGGCAACTCAGAAAGAGTGCCAGTGACAGCAATACCGAATTGGGAGGCATCTGCTGTGTTCCGAGAGCCTGCCGCACCAGCCCCAGCACGATGGAAAACCGCACAAAACAGGTGGTCATCAGCAGCAGTGATGGAACGACCGACAGGGCCATCATCGCCAAAAGTGACGGCGCGACCGGCCAGGCATTCCCCCACTCCCCCAGGTCGATCGACGTTTCGGAGTCCCCCTCGCGAGCCGATTGGGAAGACTCATCGACCTGGGCTGCTTCGACCTCTGCACGGGATTGCCGTGCCGGACGGACCGAATGGGCGGGAATCACCCCGTCGTCCGTCTCGTCCGGAAGCGGGTCTCGCGCCGGCTGTTGATCGACGAACCGTTCCACCACCTTCGGACGATTGCGCACGGGGCCTCGTTCGCGATTCCCCTCGGACTCTGCCCCCGGGGCAACGGCCGCCGTCAGCCCCACAAAAAGCCCCAAGAGCAACCAACGCAGCACGGCGGGGCTCCGCCGTTCCTTTTTCTTCAACCCGGAAAGGTGGATCATGCCGCCCTCCTTCCGGCCGGCATCGCAGCCGCATGACTCCCGGGCACAGCCCCCATGTGTCCATTTCCCCCGACCAGCTGATCTATGACCGCCTGGACTTCCCCGGGATCATCCAGCTCTTTCAGCAGACAGACCTGTGTTGGCGATGAAGACAACACCAGCAACCGCCCGGGCATTTCCACAAGCATCAGCGTGTGACGGGCATCCAGCGGACATTTCAGAACCACACGCAGAGGCCCCTGACCAGCACGCCCCCAGCTTCCGCGTCTTTCTTTCCAATACCAAATCCCTCCCGCCACAAGGACCCCCAGAGCAAGCAGGCCCGACACAGGGGACGATGTCGGACCACTCCCACGATGGCCAGGTTCGCCATCCAGAGCCCCCGCCGGAGGTGTGACCCTGCGCGAGGCAGTGCCCCCCTCCTGGGCCATCACGTTGGAATTCAGGAACAGGATTCCCAGGACTGTCCAGGTGATCCAGCGGGACATGACGATTGACCTCACAATCGGTGTCGGAGTCGGATTCCTCACGACAAGGCTCCACAGACCTGCATGATACGCAGAGCCAATTGACCGTCATGGAGACACAATTCACCCCGCGCCACAACCGTTGCTCCTGCATGCAACTCCAGGTACCCGCTGCGTGGCACCGACATCCCCCAGGATTGGCCGGCCAGCTCCGAAGATGCTCGCCCTCCCGGCAGGGCCACATGTCCCCAGACGATCCGGACAATCACCCGTCCGTCACTCGTCGACAACGGGGAGTTTTCCACAGACACCCCCAGGGGCAGCAAACCCAATACGACACCGAAAGGCATTGCCGGAGTAACGAGCCCCTGGCCGCCTCACTCCGGCTCCGCCTCTCCCTTCCGGGAGTTGCTCTTGCGACCGCCCCGGGTGCTTGGGGCCGCCTCATCATCCCCCGAATCTCCGTCGGGATTCTCATCCAGAGAGGCCGAACTCGCGGCGGAGCGGGCCGATGTGTCACCGTCCTCCATCGCAGGCTCCCATTGCCGGGGAACCGTATTCAGCCCGAATTCCGGAGCAGCGACCGAATCTCCATCGGACTCGGGCCCAAACGGCAATCCCCGACAGCCACAGAATGCCAGACAGACTGCCACCAGCAGTGGAATCAGGGAGTCCCTGTGTTTGGGCAGCATCCGTTCACAACTCCTGTCATGAGTCTTCTTGGAAAGCCTTTCCTTGGCCAACGGGCAGGGCTTTTATCAATTCCACCGAAAATCGGAAAGACCAACCCCCGGGATGGCTCCGGCGGTCAATCCCCCCTGTCTGGCGGGGAACCGTCCCAATTTCCCACGGCCAAGTCCAACCTCATGTTGCCAATTTTCTCGACTCGCGCCCCTCGGTCGCCCGCTTCCCGCAACCCTCCCATCCCCCCCCAGCAGCAGCGGTTGTCTCGAGAGGCATCCCTCAGGGAACTGTCGTTCGGGATGCGGCCACGCGATGGAGTTTTGCTGTTTGCAGCCAGCCCTCAACCTGAGACCGCCGTTCTGGAGTCGGCTCGAACATGCACGATGCCTGCAGTCCCAACCTTTGACACCACGTCCGAACTGGCAACAAAGCCCCACGCTCCAAAGGCTCGGCTCTGTCGAGACTGCCCTGTCGAGACTGCCCCGGCCGAAACTGACGGGCGGGGCTCCCAGGATGTGGAATCGCCTGCCTGTCGATCCACAGGTCCGATGACGGTGCACTCCGGGCCGCAGGGTTCACCGCAGATAGAGCGCTTCGCTACAGGTCATGACGCTCTGACACAAATCCCGCCAGGCCTGCCGCGTCGTATCCGACGGCCCTTCAATGCGGCCAGCCTGTTGAGCCAGGAATTCCCTTGCCGAAGCCCGCTCTTCGGGATCGGGAGCCCGGCCCAGGCAGAGACGCCACAAAAGCTCAATTCGGTCGGACGGTTCCACGGCATCCTGCTCAAGCCGCCCGACAAGTTCCTCCGCCCTGTGAATCATGAACTCGCTGTTCAGGAGCGCCAGCGACTGAAGGGGAATTGTCGAACGGGAACGACGTGTGGAATTGAAGACAATCTGCGGCGAATCGAACAATTGCAGAAAACCCACCACCTGTGTCCTGCGCTGGTAGAGATAGAGGGACCGACGGGCATGTCCCTTTTCGGATTCGGCCACGACCACCTCTCCCGAATCTGTTCGCTGCGTGGGGATCGGCGATCCCCCCAGGGAAGGATCGAGATGTCCCGCAAAATGCAGCAGTGAGTCCCGGATCATGTCGGCATCCATCCGCAGAGGGGAGAACCGCCACAAGAGTCGATTGGAGGGATCGGCCGCCAGACCGGCATCCGAGGCCAGGCTTGACTGGCGGAAGGCCCGCGACAAGAGCATCTCGCGAAGAAGTGGTCGCATCCGCCACCCTCCCTCCACAAAGCGATTGGCCAGGTACTCGAGCAACTCGGGGTGACTCGGGGGAGAACCACTTTGCCCGAGATTCTCGGTTGTCAATACAATTCCCGCTCCAAAACAACCTTGCCAAAGGCGATTCACCTGGGTGC
>Ga0315902_10003288_pt1 | contig 24322 bp, 22 predicted proteins | sample LakEriMetagenome_9_FD_203523 | JGI IMG/M metagenome (GOLD analysis project Ga0315902, IMG submission 203523) | Freshwater fungal communities from buoy surface, Lake Erie, Ohio, United States - Buoy 12 MA117 | ecosystem: Environmental > Aquatic > Freshwater > Lake > Lake biofilm | place: USA... | reverse complement strand
CACGGAGGGGAGATCAATGCCTACCAGGAATGGAATCATAAACTTACATCCAGAGTTTTTACGCACCTTATTAACCCTGATGAAGTGGTGCGTACCGCTGATCACAGCATGACCATCTGGTTCATTGTATACGCTTGTATAGAGATCTTATTTGGTTGGTTGATCGCTCGAATGCTCTTTCGCTACGAGGAATTGAAACAAGAGCTCGGCTGGATGATCAGGGTCCCTCTTGCATTCGCTTTCCTGGGAGTAGTCAGTGCCGCGCTGGTAGTAATTGGTCGGGGAGGGACACAACAGATCCCGATCAATATTGATGCGGCCTATTATAGTCGGCATTATGCAGCCAACGATCTTTCCGTGAATTCTGTATATTTCTTTACGAAGAGCTTCATGCTCTACAGGCGAAGTGCGAAATGGGCACAGTTTCCGATCATTCCGGAAGAAGCGGCCAAAAAAGCGTTGAAGGATCTTTACACCTATCCAAAAGAGCATGATGTAAAGATCTTTGATATCGAGCGGCCCAATTTTGTTTTTATCGTTCTTGAAAGCTGGACAGCTAATGCAATAGGCACTTTGAGTGGTAAACCGGGCGCTACGCCCAATTTCGATCGGATTTCCAAGGAGGGTGTGCTCTTTACTCGGATCTTTGCGACGGGCGGAACTTCTGAAGTGGGAAATTCGAGTATTTTCAGCGGATATCCTGCACTCCCTGAGATCTTCATCTCCATGCAGCCGGATAAACACCGTAAGCTTCCATCGATCAACCAGGACCTGAAGGAATGGGACTATACCTCTCATTACATGTTCAGTGGGGATCTGAAATACGGTAATATTGGTGGTTTTTTCACTGATCATGGTTTTGAAACGGTAGAGGATGAGAATCATTTTCCTGGCAATCTTAAACGAGGTAAGCTGAATTTCTTTGATGAAGATCTATACAAAAGGCTCAAGAAGAAGATAGCAAAAACAAAAGAACCGTTTATGCATTGTGCTTTCACGGGAAGCACCCACTCACCTTATGATTTTCCAGAGCGCGGCACACCCAAATGGAAAGGAAGGGAAGCTGCATTCATGAATTCAATGTATTATGCCGACAAGTGTCTTTGGGATTTTATCGAATCTTGCAAAAAGGAAAAATGGTACAAGAATACCGTTTTTGTTCTTGTAGCAGACCATGGTCATGCATCGCCTTATTTGCAGAATCCGAACTTATCCGGCTATTTCCATATTCCATTGCTTTTATTTGGGGAGCCCATTAAGAAAGAGTTTCGTGGCGAGAGAATAGAAACTCTTGGTTCACAAGCAGATATTGCTCGTACCCTGATTGTTCAGCTTGATGGGAACGCCGAACGTTATCCTTGGAGTAAGGATCTGTTGAATCCGGCATGTCCACAGTTCGCTTTACACACGATCAACCGGGGCTATGGCTGGGTCACACCAACAGGTAATTTTATATATTATATGGACGGGAAGAACTACCCTGAGCTTACTTTTCAGGCTGAGCAACTGAAAAAGGAAAAACTGCGGTGTCACTCATTTATGAGCATGATGTACAGAGAATACCTTAAATTGTGATTTCTCTGTCTTCGAAATAGCTATCATTTCAGAGGTGTTTTCAGCCCGAATTACCGTCCTTATTCCCACCACCTGTTCATTCTGTACATTTTGATAACTTTGAACTCATGAAGATTCTTGTCGTGCGTTTCAGCTCTATAGGAGATGTGATCCTTACAACTCCTGTTGTTCGCGCGATCAAGGAACAGCTAATAGATGCAGAAATCCACTACCTCACCAAGGTGCCTTTCAAACTCCTTTTAGATCAGAATCCGCATATTCACCGTATTTGGACTATCGGATCATCGATAAGCGAGGTGCTTCCCGAGCTTAAAAAGGAAAAGTTCGATCATGTCATAGATCTTCACCACAACGCACGCACGCTCTTGTTGAAGTGGAGGTTAGGCAGAAAAGCATATTCCTTTCCAAAAATGAATCTTCAAAAATGGCTGTTGGTGCGTACTGGCAAGAACTTTCTGCCGGATGTGCATGTCGTTGACCGCTACTTTGAAGCAGTCCAGAAATTGGGGGTGAAGAACGATGGAAAACCCTGCGAGCTATTTCTGCATCCTGACGAAGAGGTAGATGTACAAGCAACGTTTGGAGTACCTCCCGGAAAATACTGTTGTATAGCGATTGGAGCTCAGTATGCAACTAAACGCATGCCATCCGAGCTATTGATCAGGATCATCGAAAAGATACCCTACCCGATAGTGTTGTGCGGAGGCACTGCAGATCAGGGACTTGCGATACAGTTGATGGATTACTTGGGAAGGAACGACGTAATGGATGCCACAGGCCGTTTCACGCTAAGGGAGTCTGCGTCTATTGTAAAGCAGTCAGCTGTCTTACTAACGAACGACACCGGCCTGATGCACATTGCCACTTGTTTTAATGTCAGGATTGTGAGTGTATGGGGCAATACCGTGCCTGAATTAGGCATGTATCCCTATTATCCTGAAACGAATGAGTTATTTTCCATTCACGAAGTCAAAGGGCTTTCCTGCCGGCCCTGCTCCAAGATCGGGTACAAGCAATGTCCGAAAGGACATTTTGAGTGCATGTACAAGCAGGATACTCAACGCATCGCTTCAGACGTTATCACCCGGTTTAACGGGAAGTGATCAATCTTCAAGAAACAACTTTTTCAGCTCGGTAGCTTCGCTTGGCTTCATCTTCCCGGCAAGTATCAGAGAGAGCTGTTTTCTGCGCAATGCCCCGTCGTATCTTGCTTTTTCCTCTTCTGTTTCCGGAATGAGCTCAGGTACCTGAATAGGTCCGCCATGCTGATCCACCGCAACGAAAGTGTAGATGGCTTCATTGCATTTTTCTCGGATACCGGTGATCTGGTCTTCTACATAGACATCAACAAAAACCTCCATTGAAGAAGAGAACGCACGGGAAACTTTCGCCTCCAGCGTCACTATCGAAGCATGATTGATCGGCTTGTTGAACGATACATTGTTTACTGAGGCCGTAACAACAACTCGCTTACAATGCCTGTGTGCCGAAACACTTGCAATCACATCCATCCAGGCGAGCAGTTGACCACCGAACAGATTTCCCAATGTATTCGTGTCATTAGGCAGGACAACTTTTGTTGTAATAGAGAGAGATTCCGATGCTTTTCGTGCTTTCATGAAAGATTTTTTACAAAGTTACGCGAGAATCCGAATAAAATCCAGCGAGAGTTCAAACGATTCCTCCAAACGTGAAACCCTTTTTGCTTTTTCATCGTTAACTTTACCATCCCAATATTAGGATCATGATGGATAAACTCATTGCTGCATTTCCCGACAACATGACCGAAGCACTCGCAATTGCTTCAAATTCCAATTTTCGAAAACCGGAAAGAGCTATCAGAAACGTAGTGATATCAGGAATGGGCGGATCAGGGATCGGTGGCAAGATCGTTTCGCAATGGGTTCAAGATGAGATCAAGGTCCCTGTGATCATACTGAATGATTATAATCTGCCTGAATTCGTTGATGAGCATTCATTGGTCATTGGTTCTTCCTATTCAGGTGGAACAGAAGAAACGCTGATTAGTGTCCAAAAAGCTCATGAGAAGGGAGCACACATCATTGGGATCGGATCCGGAGGCGAGCTTAAGGATTTCTGCGAGGCCAACGGATACGATAGCGTTGTTGTTCCGGGAGGTAAACCACCCCGAACGCAGCTCGCCTATTCGGTGATCCAGCTGGTGAATATTCTGACTCAGCTCGGGCTAATTCATGCAGGAAAATTGGAAGAGATTCGAACTGCAAGAGATCTAATAAAGGATCGATCCGCTGAAATTCAAACTGAAGCTAAGAGAGTGGCAACTTTTATGGATAGTAAAGTGGGTATCTTTTATGCCGGAGCAAAATATGAAGGAATTGCAATCCGAGCCCGTCAGCAGTTTGAAGAGAATGCCAAGTATTTGTGCTGGCACCATGTCATTCCTGAAATGAACCACAACGAGCTAGTAGGCTGGGGCGGTGGAGATGAACGGTTTGCTGTTGTCTTTATGAACACCGGTGATCTTATACCAAGAAATCAGAAACGTTACGAGATCACTATGGAACTCGTTCGTAAGAAAACACCTCATGTAACAGAGATCAATGCAACAGGGAGCAATATGATCGAGCGGTCATTCTATTTGATTCATCTGGTGGATTGGGCATCTTACTATCTTTCTGTCGATAAGGGTGTTGACCCTATCGACATTGATGTGATCTACTATCTTAAAGATCAACTGTCAAAGTTTAAAGGATGACACCGATCGTCCATTTTCTTGACTTGGGAATGATCGATTATCAAGAGGCCTGGGATTATCAGGAAAGCTTATTTGCAGCGACCATCGACAAAAAGATTCGGATCCGTAACGGGGAGGCAGGCCTTCAAACTGAAAACCACCTTTTGTTCTGTGAGCATCCTCATGTGTATACTCTCGGTAAGAGTGGTAGTGCGGATCATTTGCTGTTGAACGAACGAGAACTTTCCGATAAGGGTGCCAGCTTTTACAAGATTAATCGCGGCGGAGATATTACCTACCACGGTCCGGGTCAGTTGGTTGCGTACCCCATTTTCGACCTTGATCAATTCTTTACAGACATTCACAAATACATGCGTTACCTGGAAGAAGCGGTCATCAATACACTGAGCGAATTCGGGATCGCGTCGGGACGTGTGGATGGACTCACTGGTGTTTGGGTCGAAGGTGAAACAACACGGGCGAGAAAGATTTGCGCAATGGGAGTTAAAAGCTCCCGATGGGTGACCATGCATGGTATTGGATTCAATGTGAATGCCGACTTGAACTACTTTTCACATATCATTCCTTGTGGTATCGATGATAAAGCAGTAACTTCAATGCAACATGAATTGGGCAAACCCGTTGATATAATGGAAGTTAAAACTCTTCTAAAAAAAAAGCTCGCTGAGCAGTTCGGTTACGATTATGGCGCATAAGTTCAGTAAAACTTGGTTCTTGGTTCGGAAAGTGCTTCGGACCTTCCTTTTCATGCTATTAGCGCTGATTATCATATTGAATTTGTTCATAGTGCTTTCCGGGCGGTTTTATCTCTACAAAGGGGTGGCGTACACCTATTTTGCAGGGAAGATGAGCCCGGATATCTATGAACGGGATTATTTTCACTACTCCACTGTACGCCGAGGAAAAACAATCCCATGGAAAAGAGATACACAAGCGAGCCACCTTGACCTTAGAAAGGGTGAAAAGCGCTTTATGCATTCGATGCACACGAAAGCCTTTCTCGTTTTCAGGGGAGATTCGGTCTTGTTTGAAGAATATTTTGATACGCACAAGGAAAATACCGTTTCGAATTCTTTTTCTGCCGCAAAAACGGTAGTTGCCTTGCTGGTTGGCATTGCGTTGGACGAAGGAAAGATCAAAAGTCTGGATGAACCCGTTGGAAATTATGTTCCGGAATTTCTGGAGAAAGGCAGGCATACCATTACGATCCGCCATTTATTGATGATGTCTTCCGGTCTTGACTGGGAAGAAAGCGGTAAAAATCCATTATCGACAAATGCGGAATCGTACTACGGATCTGATCTATATGCACTGGTAACTCGCCAGAAAAGGATTACGGAACCCGGAAAAACATTCAATTACCAGAGTGGAAACTCACAGCTGCTTGCCTACGTGGTTGAAGAGGCCACAGGAAAGAGTGTGAGTGAGTACCTGGAGGAAAAGATCTGGAAACGTATAGGAGCAGAGCACGACGCCTACTGGAGTCTGGACAGAAAGGGAGGTGATGAAAAAGCTTTTTGCTGTCTGTATTCCTCGGCACGTGATTTTGGCCGATTGGGTAAATTGATCATGAACAAAGGTAAGGTTGGAAAAAATCAGATCATTCCATTATGGTATATGAATGAAATGTTCGAGTTACCCGCTATAGCCACCAAAGAAGGCATTGTTAACCAGCGATATGGGCTACATATCTGGCATTATTTCGATGGAACAGACCACATTTATTACTGTAGGGGCATCAAAGGGCAATATATAATTAGCATTCCATCAAAAGATCTGGTGATCGTGAGGTTAGGTTTGGAACGAATGGATAATGTGGATATGGCAAAGAAAATGTCCGCTCAACAACGAACAGAACTGGAACGGATGGTGGGACACCCCAAAGATTTTTTCACCTATCTCAATATCGGCCGAAGGATCGCAGCATCAACAAAATAATCATTTAAAGCATGAAGGAAGGACTGCTTGGACCAAAAGTAGAGAATGTGGCCATCGCCATTGTTGAAGAGATCAACGAATTGAATGAAAGGATGTTCTATGCGTATCTGCTCAATTTGAGAGACGATATTATGGAAGGGATCATTGTTACAAGCACAGGTTACGGTGAGAATGCTACTACAGGTGAGCGTGTCAGGACATCTACTTTACGGCACTCTTTGGAGGTGTTACTTCCCAATGAAGCGGCTAAGCTGGAACCGATCATGGATGATGTGCTCGGATTGGCCAATGAATTTTGGGTGAGCTTTTGGGTTAACGAGGTGATGTACGACAAAAAGTTTGTTTTTCTTCCAGAAACGATATCAGCGGAAAAAATGACGGTGTTACCTGTGCTTGGTCAGAAGGGAATTATGATCAAATAAAGTATTGACGTATGTCAGCCACTGACTGAACAATAGAGAGTCTTTTTTTCAGGCTTTCATCAATGTCTGCAAGCTGAAATCCTCCGGCAATCAATGTTGCACCATTTGCCTTATTTTCCAGCTCTTCGAAATAATGTTTCATGAACTTTTTGTCTACTGCTGTTACCCATGAGGTTACAAGTGCAGAAGGTTGCATTTTCGCAACTACATCCACGATCGAATCGAATGGAACGCTCTGTCCTAGATAAACCGTGTAGATCCCCATTGAACGGAGGATATAATTATAGAACAAAAGTCCGATCTCATGCCACTCATGCTCCGGGGTGAATAGCACTACAGGATGCTCCTGTCGCGGTGGGACAGGTAATTTATCTATTTCAACAATTACTTTTTGTCGGATGAGCGTGGAAATGAAATGTTCCTGTGCAGGATTGATCGTACCAACCAACCACATCACACCGATTCTTTCGAAGAAAGGAACGATGCAGGATGCGAATGCTTTCTCCAATCCAAACTCTTTAACTACAGCACCAAAAGTGGCGTTGAAAAGTAACTCATCAAGTTCAACCAGCGCCAGGATAAGCATTTCGGTGTAACTATCCGAAGGACGGTCATTTTTAAGTTCGACCACCTTTGCCGCCAGTTGTTCTGGCGTCATTCGTGCTATTTTACTGATTTTCAGCCCATTTTTATTTAAAAGAGCCACGTTGAGTAAAGTCACGAGCTCATGGTCAGAATACGTCCTGATTTGAGTATCTGTCCGTTCAGGACGTATAAGCCCGTAACGCTTTTCCCAGATGCGCAAGGTATGTGCCTTGACACCTGTAAGCGTCTCCAAATCCCGGATCTTATATTCTCCCATGTTGATCTTCTGAACTAGTATCTTGATAAACAAAGTTAGACGCAAAATGTTTCTTCTGTTGTGCCAATTTTTCGGTTATATTTGTCGGTAATTGTTAAAATTCGAAATAATGCTTTGGAATGGCGCCTTTTTTCGAAATTTCCTTCCATTGAGCGCACTCATTTTTTTGACCACATTTTTCAGTGGTTGTAAAACCGAGTCGGCTGATTCGAATGAAGAACGTTTGGAACTTGACAACGACTATTATGAGTTCAAGGGTATAAGTCTTGCGGATCACGGTATCAATGCCATGGTTATGTTGCCCGATGAAACAGCGAATATTGGAGCTTCTACCAAGCCTGAAGTTATCCATACCGAAGGTGATTTCAAGTGGGATATACACGTTGGGCCGAATTTCCATCTTCACATTGAAGATTACGGTGACTATACGGACCGAGTAGAGACAAAAAAGAAAGAGCTGAAAGAATATGGACATTTCAAGATAAGGTACCTAATCGACGAAAAAGATTTGATCCTTTACGAGCAAACCCTCATCGTTCGTGGTTCGAAAAATGCCTCTCCAACTGTGGGATACGAACACAAATCTTACCATGTATTTGGTCAAAAAGTGATAGATGGCATCACTTATGAGCTCCGAAGCAGGGATGAAGGATATGAGAAAGTCATCATTCAATTGATGGCCAAAACGATAAAGTCCTTCAAACCGATCAAAGAAAAATAAAGAGACCTGAACTTTTTAATGTTTCACGGGTTCTAACTGAAATTCGCTTTTCTATATTTTTGTGATTATGGAATTAAATAGGGAAAATGTCCTCAGCATCTTGAGCAATATCACTGAACCCGATCTCAAGAAGGATATTGTAACCCTCAATCTTGTTGATGAACTTACGGTTGACCGTGGTTTTGTTTCATTAACGGTGAATGTTTCTAATCCTGCCTTGCATGCCCGAAAACGAATGCAGGAAGCTGTCGAATTCAATTTGAAGCGAGTTTTTGGCGATGATCTAAAAGTGGAATGCAGTGTGAAACCAATCTCTGCTGAAGCGAAAAAAGCCCGCAGGAAGATACTCCCTGACGTCCGGAACATCATCGCTATTGCCTCTGGTAAAGGCGGTGTAGGAAAGTCTACAGTAACGGCAAACATTGCCGGTGGTCTTTCGCTGCTGGGTTACAAGGTAGGTATTGTCGATGCAGATATTTACGGACCGTCCATGCCGACTATGTTCGATGTGGTGAACGAACGTCCTTCCATGACTGAAGTAGATGGTCAATCCATGATCCAGCCTGTTGAGAATTTGGGAATAAAGATTTTATCCATTGGTTTCTTCACGGATCAGAACAATGCAGTAGTCTGGAGAGGTCCGATGGCCGCAAAGGCGCTCACGCAGCTTTTTACCGATGCGAACTGGGGTGAACTCGATTATTTGTTGATCGATCTGCCACCAGGTACGGGTGATATTCATCTGTCGCTCGTTCAAACAGTTCCTCTGGACGGTGTTGTTATCGTCAGTACCCCTCAGGAAGTTGCGTTGGCAGATGCGCGAAGAGGGGTGAATATGTTCAAGATGGAAGGTATGAAAGTGCCTATCGTTGGGATTGTTGAAAATATGGCATGGTTCACACCAGCCGAACTTCCAGAAAATAAGTATTATATTTTTGGAAGAGATGGTGCAAAAAATCTTGCTGAAGGTATGGGAGTTCCATTTTTGGGTGCGCTTCCACTGGTGCAAAGTGTGCGTGAGGCAGGTGATAGCGGCAGACCGGCTGTTTATCAGGAAAACACGCCTATGGCAGAAGCCTTTGAGGAATTAGTTCGTAATTTTGTTACAAATGTTGCTTCACCGGCTGTTTCTGGTAAAGTTCAACCTGAAAAGATATGACCTTGAACAAGGAAGAACTAACTGAAAAGATCAATGCTTCACTGGATCAGCTGAGGCCCTTTCTTCATGCCGACGGGGGCGATATGGAACTTGTCGAAATTACCGACGATGCGGTTGTACTTGTTCGGTTGAAAGGAGCTTGCAGCGACTGTTCGATGAGTATGATGACATTGAAGGCCGGTTTGGAGGAGGCAGTTAAGAAAGTCGCTCCCGAGATCCGATCTGTTCAAGCGGTAAATTCACCTGATCCGGCTTGATTTGACCTTTAGCCGAAAGCTATTCTTTTTTGCGCTAACTGCAACTCTTCTGGCGGTTATTTGGCAGCAGATCAATTTGCATTACCTGTTTCCCAACGGTACAGTTCAACCTGTTTCAGGGATGATCGAAACGGCTGATGATGCCAGCTATTTAAGTCCACCAAAAAACTTTATTGTTAACGGCGTTTGGGCGGATAACTCAGTTGGACTTTCAAGGTATTATCAGCGCCCTCCCGGATACGGTATGATCTTCGGTGTTTTTTATTTTTTCCTGGGAAATGATGCCTTTATTGCGCTAAAGGTTCTTCAGATCATCTGCTTCTTTTTATCCGTTTTCCTTCTGGGGAAGATCCTGAGATTAATCAATATGACCCAAAAATTGACGTTAGTCTTTACTGGGATTTTTGCATTGCTACCAATTTATAGTGGGTTCATCTACTTCTCAATTACGGAAGGGATAACCCCTTTCCTGGTGATCTTTGCCATTTACAGTAACCTTTCTGCGAACAAAACGCAAACATTTGTCTCTCTTGCATTGATATTGTTGGTTCGCCCTCAATTGCTATTCATACCCTCACTATTTCTGATGCTTTCATTGATCAGAAAGGAATATAAGATGTCAGCAATAATCCTGATCAGTGGAATACCATTCATGTTTTGGATGTTCCGAAATACGATGATCGCTGGCGAATTTCCCGGAATCCATCCGATCTATTCTGACACAAACCAATCGCTGTATCGTCCCGGTCACAGGGCCTTAACTGATCTGTTCAGGATCTGGGAGCACGATGGAGAGCACTTTCACAGTATCATTCATGGGATTTGTGCAGCTCAAAATAATGAGGAGGTTGCACAGATCGCTTTGGAAGTTCCTGATCCATTCCGTTCCAGGGTCGTTCCTATATTGGAAGCCTTTAATGTCCTTTATCAGCGAAAAGATTATGGACGTTCGATTGCATTTAAGCAATTGGAAAGTAAATTTGTTTACACCGTTGATGCGATCAGAAATGATTTGAGAAAGGAATTCAAATTCGATTTCTATGTGAAAACGCCCGTTAACTCTGCTGTTTATTTATTGAGTAAATCCCAATTGAACCTGTTTGTGTTCCAGGAGACTTTTCGCGGTTCATTGTTGATGGAATTGATTCGTTACCTCTCGGTACTGATCATCAACCTTGGAGCAGTGTCTTGTGTATATGTCCTCTTTATCCGAAATCACTTCTCTTTAAGGTGGATAGCCGCGGGGGTTCTGACCTATTTTTGCTATTTATTCTTTTTTCAGCGCATGAACGAAGAGCGCTACCTAACACCTCTTTTGCCCGTATTGTTGATCCTACTCGCGGTTTCAACAAGCAATTTTTTAGATTTTCTTAGATCGAGAAAGGATAATCAGCGATCACGCGATCCCCTTCCTTTACTTTGATGAGATAATTCCCTTTTTCCCATCCTTTCACCCGAAGCGTAAATGTAAATTCAACTTTTCCGTTGATCGGTGCTTTCATGATCTCGGTCTTGTGAATTCGGGTTCCATTTTCCTTAACGACCTCATTATACACCTGCATTCCTTTGTTCGCTGTATAGCTGATATTTCCCCGAATGGTAACCGTTTCACTTACAATGTTTCCGGAGTTGTCGACTGTTCGGTTCTGCGGGGTTGAATACCAAACATCTTTTTGACCGGTGAGCGCTGCAACAAAAGTTCTTATTCGCTCCTCTGCCGGTGTTGTCCGGTCGATGTTGGATAGCGGACGGTTGTCGGTGACTGCCCAAATTGCATCCTGAACGGTTGAACTCGACAGCTTGTAATTGCGCAATTCTGCGATCAGTTTGATCAACTTTGGATCACTTACTTTACCAATGGAACATTTTCCGCTTTGAGACGGGCAACGATCATCGGCCTCTATACAATTCACTGTAAGTGTCGCTGTAGTCTGGCTTCTTGGCTGAAGAACTAGTAGCTCATCCTGGGTGGTAATCAGCTCTTGCTCCTCTTTATTCTCCGGATTAAAAAGTGTGCCCGCGGGTATCAACAAATGCATTTCCGATGAGGTCTTGTTCGCTAAACTGAGTTGGATTCCTTTACCCGAGTAAGTGCCGTTTGTAGCTGCGTGCGCAGTGATCTTCCCTGCCGCGAGTGCTTCTCCTAACGCAATTGAATTTTGCGTTTTCTGCATATTGAAAGCCACAAATGCAGATGCAATCAGCAAAATCCCTAAGTGCAGCGCACTTTTCTTGATATATGGATTCATGAGGAGCGTGGATTTCTCCTATAATTATCCGCTAGTGTATGGTTACAAAAAAAGGGCTCCCATAAGAAGCCCTCGCAAAAGACACTTATCTGTTTTTACAGTGCAGCAGCATACCTTTGAGCCACTGCATCCCAATTGATGACATTGAAGAATGCAGTGATATAATCCGGCCGGCGATTCTGGTAGTGGAGATAATAGGCATGCTCCCATACATCAATACCCATGATCGCAGTACCTTTGCATCCTTCACCCATCAACGGATTATCCTGGTTCGGTGTTGAACAGATCTCCAGTTTTCCGTCGGTTACACACAACCATGCCCATCCTGATCCGAAACGGGTGGCTGCGGCCTTGGAGAATTCCTCCTTGAATTTATCGAAAGAACCGAAAGCAGCGTCAATCGCAGCTCCCAGATCACCTCCGGGCTGACCACCTTTGTTAGGTCCCATGATCTCCCAGAAAAGATTATGATTCCAGTAACCTCCGCCGTTGTTACGCACTGCCGGCTTGTCCATGCATGCTTTCAGGATCTCCTCGATCGACTTGTGTTCAAGGTCTGTTCCTGCGATCGCTGCATTGAGGTTGTTAATGTAGGCCTGGTGGTGCTTGGTGTGATGAATCTCCATGGTACGCGCATCAATGTGCGGTTCCAGTGCATCATAGGCATAGGGAAGTGCTGGTAGTTCGAAAGCCATATCTGTATGATTTAAGTTAAAATAAATGTAATGAATCAAAATTAATCATTCGTTCCTGAATTAAATGATAATAGTTCACTTCTCACTGTACTTTTCGCTGTACTTCCGGTACAGTTCGGTCTGAAAATTATCAGGTGAAATGAATTGGCCCTTGACAAGTAAATGGGTAATCTTATTTGTTCTGATATCCATTGCCGGTCCTTCAGAGACGAAGAGGGTGGCTGACTTTCCAATTTCAATGCTGCCGAATTCCTTATCTATCCCAATGATTTCTGCTGCACTGAGCGAGATCGCTCTAACGGCTTGTTCAGGCGTTAGTCCGTATGCCATAGCAGTGCCGGCTTGAAAGGGCAGATTGCGTGCATTCATTGCCTCCATGTCCCCTGCATTCTGAATGCAGAATTTGACACCTTGCTCCTGAAGTAATGCAGGTAATCTGAACGGAAGGTCGATCGGATCATCGTCATTTTCGGGAAGGGAATGGATGCGTTGAACCATAACCGGTATTCCTGAGTCTAAAAGTCTTCTGCCGAGTAAATGGCTGTCATACCCGCCAATGATCACCGGAAACTGCAGTTCAAGCGCTTTTGCAAGGTCGATAACATCCAAAAGCTGTTGCAATTCATTTGCATGAAAATAGACGCGTTTTGTTCCCTTGAAACAGGCTTTCATGGCCTCTAAACGCTGGTCAAATTCGGGTTTGTTGGCTTTTGTGTATGCTTTTGCCATTTCAAAGAAACGAATGAGTTCTCTTTTTTGTGATTCATAATGTTCATTGCGTTTCTTTGGTTCGGGTTCAGCCCACCATCCACCGCCTTGCAAACTGGATGGCCAATTGACATGGATCCCATCGTCTTTCAGAATCGTTGCATCCTCCCAATTCCAACCATGCAGCATCATGGCAGAGGATGTACCCGAAATATCCCCGCCTCTTGGGGTGGCCTGTGTGATGAGAACGCCGTTACTTCGCACTGTTGCGATTACATCAGACTCTGCATTAAAGGCGATCTGAGAGCGTATGTGCGGATTGAAAACCCCTACCTCCTGAAAATCTCTGGTAGCTCTAACGGCATCTATTTCTGTCAGACCCAGTGTTGAGTTAGGCGCGATGAATCCGGGATAAACGTGCTTTCCCATCAGGTCAACGATCGTATCCCACTCCTCCCGGCTAAACGAGGTCGCCAATGAATTCTTTAATTCAGCGATTTTGCCTTCCCGAATTCCGATGAATGCACTCTCAATAACTTCGCCATTGCCAATATGCAGGTAACCATTCAAGAGGAGTATCGACCGGCTTTCTTGAGCAGAGGCAGCCCCGGCGAGACAAAATAAGAGCAATGTGATCAAGTTCTTCATACAATTATCAATGGTGGTTCTCTCCTTCGCTTCCCTCTTCACCCAATGTATCACAATGGAAGCGTTTCGATTTTTTTCGTACAAATTCTCTGGAAGCTTCGCCTTTTTCGTTGGATGTCATCATTTTTGTGATGATCCTGGCTTTTTCCTGTTGATTGGTGGTACGCATCAGTTTGTCGCGTTCACGGTCGAACATAACGACCCCATCGACAACAGTCATGTCCACCTTTGCTTCAATGCTCAAAGGATTGTCGGTCCATAGGACGAGATCAGCGTCTTTTCCGACCCGCATACTTCCCATACGGTCATCCAGACGTAAAAGCTTTGCAGGATTCAGCGTTACCATTTTCCAGGCATCTTCCTCCGACATATCACCGTATTTTACACTCTTTGCCGCCTCTTGGTTCAAACGACGTCCCATCTCTGCATCGTCCGAATTGATTGATACTACAACTCCCTGATCTGCCATCATTTTGGCATTCTGCGGGATTGCATCCTTCACTTCGTATTTGTAGGCCCACCAATCAGAGAATGTTGAACCTCCTGCTCCGTGTTGCCGCATTTTATCGGCAACTTTATAGCCCTCCAGAATGTGTGTAAAGGTATTTACTTTGAAGCCCATGGAGTCCGCTACTTTCATTAGCATATTGATCTCTGACTGCACATAAGAATGGCAGGAAATAAAGCGTTCAGATTTCAGTATTTCCAACAGAGCATCGAGTTCCAGGTCTCTTCTGGGCTCCTGACGCGTCCCTTTTTTATCCTCTCTGTACGCGATCCATTCTTTTTCGTAGGCACGCGCCCGCTCGAAGCCGTCGTAGAAGATCTGCTCAACTCCCATTCTTGTTTGAGGAAACCTTGTTGTATTGTTTTCTCCCCAGTTGGACTGCTTTACATTCTCTCCCAATGCACACTTTATGAACTTCGGCGCATTGTCAATTAGCATTTCATCCGGAGTCACACCCCATTTCAGCTTGATCAACGCGGATTGCCCACCGATCGGATTGGCAGAACCATGCAGCAGTTGAGCCGCTGTTACACCTCCTGCAAGTTGACGGTAGATATTGATATCATCCGGATTGATCACATCACCGATCCTTACCTCTGCCGAAACAGCTTGTCCTCCCTCGTTAACACCCCGTGAAATGGCGATGTGTGAGTGCTCATCAATGATTCCTGTCGTCAGGTGTTTGCCACTGGCCTCTATGATCCGCGCACCTTCCGGTAGGGCAAAGCTCCCAGATCCAACGTAAGTGATTTTTCCATCCTGAATGATGACATTCGCATTTTTGAGAACTCCTTCAGCCTCATTCGTCCAGACAGTTGCATCGCGTATCACGATGGCTTCTGATGAAGGTTTACTGTCAAAGCCGTAGGCCATATTTGGAAACCAAAGCCGATCGCAAATCAGGGTATCTATTTGTTTGGGACTATCTGATTTTTTGGACTCAACTTCTCCATTGCGAATGGCTGACCATTGTGCTAATGTGCCATCAGGAAGCAGGGCATCTCCTTCAAATACTCCGAATTTGCTGCGAGTCTTGGCGTGAAGGGAGAGGTTTCCAGAAAAATGATCATCATTTAACGTGAATTGAAGGGTGAGATCATCACCAAGTAATTGGATGAATACCTTTGGTGAAAGGGAATCCTTCGTTACTGCACCTGTACGTTCATCCCTTGTGGACTTTGAGCCGCTGATACTGGCCTGTAGTTTATCGCCGACATCCGTTATCACAAGCGGGTACATGTATCCTTTCAGGTTGAGATTGTATGTGCCGGTGATATCGTGTAATGGAATCGGCTTGAGTACTTTCTGCTTTCCAAGAGTCCACACCTCGTGCAGTACAGACTCATTTTCTAAAGGGTTGGCAGAATAAATGCAGAAGCTGGCGAGTTTCCCTTTTTCCAATGTTCCCAGCTCATTGTCTACCTTCAGCAACTTGGCAGGATGTATCGTCAGAGCAGCCAAAGCTTCTTCAACTGTCAATCCTCTTTCGATGGTCTTGTGTAAATTCTTCCAAAATATTTCCGCATTTTTCACCCCTTCACTGGTAAAGCAAAAAGGCACCTTTTTTGTCTTCAGGATGTGTGCATTCGATGGTGCCAGCTCCCAGTGTTTGAGATCCGCAAGAGGGATCTGTCTGGCTACATAAGGGTCAGTCACATTATAGGGTTCAGGAAAGTTCAAGGGTAGCACAATAAAGTCCTTGAGATCATTCAGAATGTCCAATGCGGCATATTCATTACCCGAACCGATATAGTTGAACGACCTGTTGAATTCTTCAGCGATCCTTTTCGCTCTGAAGATCTCCCATTTGTCACGCGAACTAAAGAGAAAGGGTACTGAATCGAAACGGTTCAATTCCATCAAGGAAAGATCAGTGATAGGTCCCCCTGATCGCTCGTGCCATCTAGCGTCATGGAAGACTTGCCTCAGCAATGCAATTGCTCCCATTTGGGAAGACGGGTAAGATTGTTTGGATATCCCTTTTTCGAAAGAAAGGAATTGAGCCACATGCGTATTGATGATCTTTTCAGCGATCGTATGTTCACCCAGGGAAACGAGTGCTCCGGTGCCGCGCATGATACCATCTTGTACGTGTGTAACCACTGTGCCGAATCCCATTTTCATGAGTTCCTCTTCGGCTTTACTGTCGGTGACGAAAAGATCTGCTGCATGTACCTCCGGATGGATCGTTTCATTCCAGTAGTAAGCTCCTTTCTTTCCGGAATCAGTTTGTGCTCTGGTGGAGTAACCTGAGCCTTCCGGTTTGGGAAGACCTATGTCACTGTATGTTTCAATGAAGGCTGGGAGGATGACCAGATCTCTGCAGTCGATGATAAGTGCCTCCTCCGGAATGATCACGAACGAACCGACCTCCGCGATCCGTTCTCCTCTCAATAATAAAGTTGCATTGCTGATCTTTCGTTCAGGAGTCACATAAATGGTTGCGTTCTTGAGCGCAATGAGCTCAGGTTCAGATTCTTTAACTCCATTTTGTGGTCTTACCTGCGCGAAAACAGATAGGTTGATCGTAAATAGAAACAGGGTGATGAGTGTTCTCATATTCGTCCGGTCATGCAGCGGCGTGAAATTAATGAAAATTCCTCCGGACTCAGCGGGTTGTGTCTGTTTCTTTCGCTATTTTTGCATGATTAAAATTAGATCTATGAGCGCACTGATACACATTCATTCAGGACTACGTTGGGTAGCACTGCTTCTACTTCTTTTTGCAGTATTTAATGCGCTTTCAGCAGGGAAAAGTAATGGCTATTCGAAAAAAGATAAATTGATCAACCTTTTTTCTATGGTGATTCTACACGTACAATTGCTCATTGGATTGGTTCTCTATTTTCAATCCGGCAAGGTGAGTTTCGCTGAAGGCTGGATGAAGTCGGAAATGTTCCGATTCTATGGGATGGAGCATTTTCTGGGAATGCTCGTGGCGATCATTGTGGTTACTTTAGGAAGAAGAAAAGCCGAAAACTCGGAGAATCCGTCGGATAAGCACAAAAAGATCGTTGTTTGGTATTCGATCGGTCTTCTTTTGATCATTGCATCGATTCCGTGGCCATTCAGAGAAGCGCTAGGAGGTCAATGGTTCTGACAAAATTCACTCTCTTTTGTTTAGTTTGTCTGACCTTGCTTTCCTGTTCAGGAAAGCAGCAGAATGAACACACCGACGTTTCAACAGTTACTGAAATTAAGGATTTGCGAAAGTCCTCTCTCGCCATGGGCAAGGAACTTTACTTGCAAAATTGCATCGCCTGTCATGGTACAGATGGTAAAATGGGCATGGGAGGTTCAGCTGATCTCACTAAGTCAGTAATGGATACCGCTGAGATCTCCGAAATTATTAACCATGGACGGAAGGGCATGCCTGCTTTCAAGGATATTCTATCGGATGAAGATAAGGTACTTTCCGTAACAGCATTTGTACTTGAACTCAGACAATGATATGGAGGAAAAAGGACACATCACTGTGGATAGTGTGGAGGAGACCTGTGTACTCGTTGGGGTGATCACCTCTGATATTTCAGAGGAAATTGCTCATGAGTACATCGATGAATTGGAGTTCCTTGCAGAAACTGCCGGAGCAGTGACGAAAAAGAAATTCCTTCAGAAGTTACCACACGCCAATCCAAGAACCTATGTTGGTAGCGGTAAGCTAGATGAGATCAGGCAGTATATTCAGGAGAATTCGATCGAGCTGGTGATCTTCGATGATGAGTTGTCGCCTTCACAGCTCAGAAATATAGAGCGTGATCTTCAATGTAAAGTTCTTGACAGGAATATATTGATACTCGACATCTTCGCGAGCCGGGCACGGACGTCCCATGCAAAGACGCAGGTTGAGCTCGCACAACTACAGTATATGTTGCCGCGTCTTACCCGTATGTGGACCCACCTTGAGCGTCAGAAAGGAGGTATTGGTCTGCGTGGTCCGGGTGAATCACAGATCGAAACGGACCGAAGGATCATACAAACCAGGATCGCACTGATGAAGGAACGATTGAAGGAGATCGACAAGCAGATGGCCGTTCAGCGGAGTAATCGGGGACAATTGGTAAGGGTAGCACTTGTGGGGTACACCAATGTTGGGAAGAGTACCCTGATGAACTTGCTATCCAAATCGGACGTATTCGCTGAAAACAAACTGTTTGCTACTCTTGATACCACTGTGCGTAAGGTGGTGATCGACAATCTGCCTTTTCTTTTGACAGATACAGTTGGTTTCATACGAAAGCTACCACACCAGCTCATTGAATCATTCAAATCGACCCTTGATGAAGTAAGGGAAGCCGATCTTTTGCTGCATGTCATCGATATATCTCACCCTAGCTTTGAGGATCAGTATCGCGTTGTCAACGAAACCCTCAGTGAGCTCGACAATAAAGAGAAACCGACTATAATCGTTTTTAACAAGATCGATGCGTATCAACCGGTCGAAAAGGATAAGGACGATCCTTCGCCCCGTACCAAGGAGAATTTTACGCTTGACGAGCTCAAGAAAAGCTGGATGTCAAAAATGGACCACAAGCACTGTGTCTTCATTTCAGCTACCAGTAAAGACAATATCGAAGAACTGAAAAACGTTGTCTACCAGGAAGTAAAGGAGATATTCAAGGTACGTTACCCATACAATGATTTCCTTTACTGAAAATAATTCAGCGGGCCGATAATTTCACCCATTGCTATTGAAATCAGCAATGCATCACTGCCTTACGAGGTGGAGGAACCCATGCCCTTCGAGGAACTGAACGCTTCCGTCGGTTCCAGGCAATCCTTCTACGCGGTACTTCACAAAATAAACGCCATCCTCTGCGAATGCCCCACTTTCCACTTTACCATCCCATGCCGGATTAGGGCCAGAATTTTCGTACACAACATTACCCCATCGGTTCAGAATAGTTAGCTCGATCCGCGTTGTATTCGTGGTGGTTAGGAAGAAAAGGTCGTTCGAATTGTCATTGTTCGGGGTAAAAACATTCGGTACATATACAGTTGGTGCCGGGAACAAGCAGCTTCCATCATCGTAGTTGGCCAGCGGATTGTAGTTCACAGCAAGTGGATTTGTACATCCGCAAATACTTATCGTAACAGGAACATACGCCGTATCAGCACAGTTTCCTTCAATTGCGATCAATCTGATGATCGAATTTTCTGTATAGGTCTGTGTCTGAGGGTTTAAATTGTTCAGAGTGACCTGATTCCCATTTCCAAAATCCCACTCGAAAGTCGATGCGTTCTGACTGTTGTTTGTCAGTAAGACTTGAAGTGGTGAACAACCATCATTCGGATTGGCCTGGAACTGAGCTACCGGTGGTGGTAATATATCAACGAAAACACTGTCATTGGCTTCGCAAACATCATCTGTAACCTCAAAGTAATACCAACCTGATGAAAGGTTCTGCCATACCGAAGCATCCCATGAGTTCGGACTGTTTGGTCCGGGTCCTGTCCAGTTGTAGTTTGGAACTCCAGTAGCCCCCGTAATAACTGCGGAGACAGCCCCTATCGGGGTACAATCTGCCGGGAAGGAAAGCAATGTGTCGACTGCGAGCGTTTGGTTCAAGGTGATTGTCACGGTATCTGTTGCGGAATAGCCGCAAGTATTGGTTGCAGTAATTACATAATCAACGCTTCCCGTAAGTGCTCCCTGAACAGAGGGCAGATAGGCTGAGCCGCCGGTTGAACCATCCGGCCAGGTTATGGTACAGGGTCCGAACAATGCCGTTGCTGAAGCAGTAACCAACACGGAATCATCTGCACAAAGCACCAGTGGATCGGTTTCTGTTATATTGAACGGAATGCTGTCCATAATATAAAGGGTACCCTGAGAAACGATCGTATCGCCGCATTCAGAGATCGTGGTGGCGGTGAGTGTAACGTACTCAGCATTGTCAGGTATTCCATCGAGCGTTGGCGTAAGGTTCAGGATGACAGTATCCACACCTGGCAAAAAAGTGATCGGATTTTGCAGCAAATTGAAGTCCAAACCTTCCGTTGCCGTTCCTTCAACGGTGTAATTAATGATCATCGTATCTGCAAGCTGCGTTTCCGGACGGATAAACAAGAAATTAGCATCTGAGCATCCTTCGTACACAGTAGTATCTCCGGATACCGTGGCAACTGCGATCTGAACAGCTTCAGAGCTAAATGAGTTGGCTTCAAGGAATACTCCCGAATCCCATCCCTGATCCCCCACATTGCAAATAGCCAACTTAATGTGATAAGTTTCACCACATTGAACTGAGGCATTTGCTGTTAATAGGACTGTTGTACCATCATATTGAATAGCCGTTCCATAAGTTGAGCCATTGTCATTAAAAACGTAGTATTGCGTATTGTTTGCATCTCCCACATTATTGATTGTAACAGGTGTGGATGTTCCCGGAATTACAGCTAAATTGGCGCCACCAGCAGGAAATCCACCCAGGGCATATGGTCCGCTTATGCCAGGCCCCCAGAGAAAGAAACCAAATGCATCGTTAAATGTTGAAGGTGAAAATTCAGGATATTCTTCAGAACCAAAAATGTACTTGAAAGAAATCGTATCACCCGCAGGTACAAAATCGAACTCCAAAACTACACCGTTCGTCACTGATCCGGCTGCTATGTCATTTAGGTGTGGGTCAGTACTTACAGACGGAGTTCCAGGTAAACTCACTCCCCCTCCGTTGTTTGGTCCGGCAGCAACAGTTCCGACCCCTGTAGTTAAAAGAACGCCAGAATTAATAGGAAAAGTGGTTCCCGCAGCGTTAAAATATGAAACGTTAGTCTGCACTGCATTCGCCAACGCCGGATTGCCATTGATCGTGATATTCGACGCAGTTACCCCAAAACCCATCAATACGTTCTGCACCAGCTGGTTGGGTGTTTGTGTATTCGTAACCGAGATCTGTGCAATTCCAGAGAAAACAAAAGTAACTATTGTCAGCAGGGAGATAAAATGACGCATAATGATTGTTTTGATGCCTTATAGACAAACAAAGATACGAATTGGTTGCATGGACGCAATTAAAAATTGGAAGAAGTCGGCAAATCGATAATAATTGCGAATTTTGGTAGATAAAACGACAGAAAACACGATTATGGAACAGACTCAACACTTCATCTCAGAGAACAAAGACCGTTTTCTCTCCGAGCTCATCGATCTTCTTAAGATACCATCGATCTCCGCGGATCCCAAATATTCGGGCGATGTGCAAAGAACAGCTGAGATCTTGGCTGAACAATTGAAAGAAATTGGGTTAGATGATGTGGAGATCTGTCCAACGAAAGGTCATCCTATCGTTTTTGGAGAGAAGCTCATCGATCCTGCTCTTCCAACGGTTTTGGTATACGGCCACTATGATGTTCAGCCAGCTGATCCGATCGATCTGTGGCACAATCCTCCTTTTGAACCGGTTATAAAGAAAACTGAGATCCACCCGGATGGAGCTATTTTCGCCCGTGGAGCTTGTGATGATAAAGGACAAATGTTCATGCATGTTAAAGCAGTAGAGGCCATGCTGAAGACAGGAGAGCTTCCCTGCAATGTAAAGTTCATGATCGAAGGTGAAGAAGAGGTGGGTAGCGACAATTTGGGTGAATTTGCAAAAAACAACGTCGAACGACTTAAGGCAGATATCATTTTGGTATCAGATACAGGGATGCTTGCCAACGATATACCTTCCATCACAACAGGGCTTCGTGGCTTGAGTTACGTAGAGGTGGAAGTTACCGGTCCGAACCGCGATTTGCATTCAGGACTTTATGGTGGTTGCGTAGCGAACCCGATCAATATTATAACCAAGATGATCGCCTCTCTGCATGACGAGCACAACAGGATAACTGTTCCCGGTTTTTACGATAAGGTGGTAGAGCTATCCGACGCGGAGCGCGCAGAAATGGCAAAAGCGCCATTTTCACACGAGGCTTATTGTAAAGCATTGGACATTGAAGACACGTATGGAGAAAAAGGGTATTCCACCATGGAACGCGGTTCGATCCGACCAACGCTGGATGTGAATGGAATCTGGGGAGGGTATACCGGCGAAGGAGCCAAAACGGTGATTGCATCAAAGGCATATGCGAAAATTTCCATGCGTCTGGTGCCCGACCAGGATCCGGAGGAGATCACAAGGTTATTTAAAGATCATTTTGAATCCATCGCTCCGAAAGGAACGCGTGTCAAAGTGACGCCACATCACGGAGGAGAAGCAGCTGTGACACCGATCGATTCCATTGGTTACAAAGCGGCATCTCTCGCTTATGAAAAGACCTTCGGAAAAAAAGCGATACCTGTCCGAAGTGGTGGAAGCATTCCGATAGTAGCCATGTTTGAAAAGGTATTGGGATTGAAAACCATACTAATGGGCTTCGGTCTTGATAGCGATGCGATCCACTCACCGAACGAGCATTACGGTTTGTTCAATTTTTACAGAGGCATCGAAACGATCCCTTATTTTTACAAGCACTTTACTGATCTTTCCAAATAATGCGAGATTTGCGGCGATTCAATTTCTTTATCGGCCTTCTGCTTTTATCGGTTGTAACATCCTGTGCAGTGGAAGCTCCCGAATTTACTGCAGGCGATGGTTTCAAGATCGAAAAAATGGAGGACAGACAAATCCTTTTTTCGGCCGGCATCAAAGTCGACAATCCCAATTGGTTTGCGATCAAACTAAAGCGTTCAAGTTTAGATGTATATATGGATGATCAGCTTTTGGGAAAACTCCAACTGGAAAAAAAGGTGAAAATGAAGGCAAAGAAGGAAAGCGAAATAACGTTGCCCCTTCGTGCTTCATTGGAAGAGGGTGCGATGATGATGATCTTTCGAAATGCGACCAAGGAAAATGTCACTATTCGTTTCAAAGGAAAGGTGAAGGGAGGGGTATGGATTTTCAGTAAAAAGATCGCGGTCGATGAGACACGTCAAGTACCAGGTAAGTTTTTACGTCCGGGTGGATTCCAGAAATCAGAGCAGGAATGAAGATCAAAGAGGCCCTTTTTGTCGTTTCCAATGAGGATGTCAGTAAGTGTCCGTCGGATAACCGTCCGGAATACGCATTCATTGGCCGGTCGAATGTCGGTAAATCTTCGCTGATCAACATGCTCACCGGCAATTCCAAGCTTGCGAAGACCTCCGGGAAACCCGGCAAGACTCAATTGATCAATCACTTTTTGATCAACAACGAATGGTACCTTGTTGACCTACCCGGTTACGGTTATGCGCGTGCGGCGAAAACATCCCGCAGTAAATGGGAAAAATTCATTGCCGAGTACCTGACAAAAAGAGAACAGCTGGTCAATGTTTTCGTTTTACTCGATTGTAGGCTGGAGCCGCAGAAAATAGATCTGGAGTTCATGAACTGGTGTGGCGAAAAGGGTATTCCTTTTTCGATGGTCTTCACCAAGATCGATAAGCTGTCCAGCTCTGCACTTCAGAAGAACCTCGCACAGTATAAAAAGGAGATGTTGAAATTCTGGGAGGCCTTGCCTCCTGTCTTCACTACATCGAGTGAATCTGCTTTTGGAAAGGAAAAGCTGCTCAATTATATTGAATCCATAAACGCTCAACTTTAATATTGATCATTCGATCGGATCGCTGAATTCAGAATTCCGAATTACTTTTGCCGCATGGAACAGAAGGAGGACAAACTCAAGGAAGTAATTTCCCACGCTAAGGAATACGGTTTTGTATTCCCGTCATCAGAGATCTACGATGGTCTGGCAGCAACCTACGACTACGGTCAGCTCGGCTCTGAACTGAAGAACAACATCAAGACCTACTGGTGGAAGTCAATGGTGCAGATGCACGAGAATATAGTTGGAATTGACGCTGCGATCTTCATGCATCCCACG
>Ga0315902_10003285_pt1 | contig 24343 bp, 24 predicted proteins | sample LakEriMetagenome_9_FD_203523 | JGI IMG/M metagenome (GOLD analysis project Ga0315902, IMG submission 203523) | Freshwater fungal communities from buoy surface, Lake Erie, Ohio, United States - Buoy 12 MA117 | ecosystem: Environmental > Aquatic > Freshwater > Lake > Lake biofilm | place: USA... | reverse complement strand
GCCCGGCATCAGCACCAGGGCCATCTCCAGCGCGATCACCGCCCCCACCAGGCCGGCCAGCGGCAGGTGCTTCCAGAAGCCTTCGCGGAAGGTGTCGGACTGGATGTCCAGCATCATCACCACGAAGAGGAACAGCACCATCACCGCGCCCACGTAGACCAGCACCAGCGTGATGGCCAGGAACTCGGCCGACAGCAGCATCCACACGCAGGACGCGCTGAAGAAGGCCAGCACCAGGAACAGCGCCGCATGCACGGTGTTGCGCGCCGTGATGACGCGCAAAGACGCCAGCAGCAGCACGGCCGAGAAGACGTAGAACAGCGCGGTGGTGGAGTTCATCGTGGATGCAGCGGGCCAGGGGCCTGCGCGCCGGCGCCGGGGGCGCTCAGCGGTAGCGGGCGTCGGCCTCCCGGTTGGCGGCGATGTCCTTCTCGTAGCGGTCGCCCACCGCCAGCAGCATGTCCTTGGTGAAGTACAGGTCGCCGCGCTTCTCGCCGTGGTACTCGAAGACGTGGGTCTCGACGATGGAGTCCACCGGGCAGCTCTCCTCGCAGAAGCCGCAGAAGATGCACTTGGTCAGGTCGATGTCGTAGCGCTTGGTGCGACGGCTGCCGTCGTCGCGCACCTCGGACTCTATGGTGATGGCCATCGCCGGGCACACCGCCTCGCACAGCTTGCAGGCGATGCAGCGCTCTTCGCCGTTCTCATACCGGCGCAGCGCGTGCAGGCCGCGGAAGCGCGGCGACTGCGGCGTCTTCTCCTCGGGGAACTGCACGGTGATGGTGCGCGAGAGGAAGTGCCGGCCAGTCAGGGCCAGGCCCTTGAACAGCTCGGTGAGCATGAAGCTCTGGAGGACGTCTTTCACCGCCATGGTCGTCAGGTCCCCGTCACGGCTTCCAGATGTTGAAGGGCGACTGGATCCACAGGCCCACGACCACCAGCCACACCAGGGTGACGGGGATGAAGATCTTCCAGCCCAGGCGCATGATCTGGTCGTAGCGGAAGCGCGGGAAGGTCGCGCGCACCCACAGGAACATGGTCGCGACCACGAACACCTTGATGGCGAGCCAGATCCAGCCGGGGATGAAGGACAGCGCCTCCACCGGGGGCAGCCAGCCGCCCAGGAACATGAGCACGCACAGCGTGGACACGAGGATCATGTTCGCGTACTCGGCCAGGAAGAACATCGCGAACGACATCCCCGAGTACTCGATCATGTGGCCCGCCACGATCTCGGACTCGCCTTCCACCACGTCGAAGGGGTGGCGGTTGGTCTCGGCCAGGCCGGCGATGAAATAGACGACGAAGACCGGAAGCAGCGGCAGCCAGTTCCACGACAGGATGCCCAGGCCCATCTCGGCGAACAGGCCCTTGCCCTGTGCCATCACGATGTCGGTGATGTTCATGCTGGCCGAGACCATCAGCACCACCACGAGGGCGAAGCCCATCGCGATCTCGTAGGAGACCATCTGCGCCGAGGCGCGCAGCGCGCCCAGGAAGGCGTACTTGGAGTTGGAGGCCCAGCCGGCGATGATGACGCCGTACACCTCCAGCGAGGTGATGGCCATCAGGAACAGCAGGCCGGCATTGATGTTGGCCAATGCCACTTCGGGCCCGAAGGGGATCACGGCCCACGCCGCCAAGGCCGGCATGATGGTCATGACGGGGCCCAGGAAGAACAGGCCCTTGTTGGCGGCGGTCGGGCGGATGATCTCCTTGAAGATCAGCTTGACGGCGTCGGCGATCGGCGTCAGCAGGCCCCAGGGGCCCACGCGGTTGGGGCCCGGCCGGATCTGCGACCAGCCGATGGCCTTGCGCTCCCACAGCGTGAGGTAGGCCACGCAGCCCATCAGCGGCAGCACCACAGCCACGATCTTGATGAGGCTCCACACCACGAGCCACAGCGTGGGCCCGAGAAGCGAGGTGCCGGCGGCCTGGATCTGCTCGATCATGCCGTCGCCTCTTGTGCCGCCGCGGCCCTGGCAGCCGCCACGCGCTCGACGGTCAAGGTGCCGGTCATCTCACCCAGCGCAGCGGTGGCCCGGTGACCCGCTGGCACGCGCACGGTGCCGTCGGCCAGCGTGGGATCGTGCCGTGCGGGCAGCACGGCCTCACCGCCATCCTGGCGCACGCGCAGCGAGTCGCCGGGCTGCAGGCCCAGCGATTGCCACAGCGCCGTGCCGACCGAGGCACGAGGCGCCGCGGCGTCGGCCGTGGCCTGCAAGGCGGGGGCGCGGCGCACCAGGCTGTCGGTGCAGTAGATCGGCACTTCCGCCAGGCGCTGCAGGCCTTGCGCCGCAGGTGCAGCTGCGGGTGCGGCTGGGGTCGTCTCGCAGGCGTTCGACAGGCGGGACGCCAGCGCGCTCTCGTCGCCCAGCGCATCGGCACGCACGGCCTCGGCCGACTCGAAGTCGAAGCCTTGCAGGCCCAGCAGATTGCCCAGCACGCGCAACACCTTCCACGCCGGCCGCGTGTCGCCGCGTGGCTTGACCACGCCCTGGAACGATTGCACGCGGCCCTCGGCATTGACGAAGGTGCCGGCGGTCTCGGTGAAGGGCGCGATCGGCAGCATGACATCGGCGCCATCGACGGCGGCGTCGGCAAAGGGCGTCATCGCCACCACCATGCGGGCCTGCTGCAGGGCCGCACGCGCCGCCTGGGCATTGGCGGCGTCGAGCTCGGGTTCGGTATGCAGCAACAGCAGGGCCTGACGGGGCTGCTGAAGCATCTGGCGGGCCGACAGGCCGCCGGGGCCGGGGACAGCGCCCACCCACTGGGCGCCCACTGCGTTGGCGCCTTCGCCGAGGAAGCCCAAGGTCGAGCCCACACGTTCGGCAATCCAGTTCGCCAGCGACAGCAGTTCGCTGGCCTGCGGGTGCTGCGCTGCGGCATTGCCGAGCAGCACCGCCTTGCGCTCGCCCGACAGCAGCGAGGCCGCAATCGCGCGGGCCGGTTCGTCGGCGACGGCCGCCACCGGCGCCATCACACCCTGGGCCTCGGCCACGGCGGCAGCGACGCGCGCCAATGACGCAGACCAATCGGCCGGCGCAGCGGTCAGGCGCTGGGCCATGGGCATGAGCCAGTCGTCGTGCACGGCGTTCAGGCTCATCACCTTGGCGCCGCGGCGCACGGCCTGGCGAATGCGTTGCGCGAACAGGGGGTGGTCCTTGCGCAGGAAGGAGCCCACCACCAGCACGCGGTCGAGTTCAGACAGAGAAGCTACAGACCGGCCCAGCCAGCGCGCGCTGCCTGCAGGCGCGCCCTCGCGCCGCGCATCGGCGTGGCGCAGGCGATGGTCGATGTTCTCGCTGCCCAGGCCGCGGACGAGGCGGGCGAGCAGGTGCAGTTCCTCCACCGTCGACTGCGGCGAAGCCAGCGCCCCCACCGACGCCGCGCCGTGCTCGGCCACGATCTGGCGCAGGCTGTTGGCGACGTACTCCAGCGCGGTGGCCCAGTCGGTCTCGACCCACTGGCCGCCCTGCTTCAGGCGCGGGCGCAGCAGGCGGCTGTCGGCGTTCAGGGCCTCGTAGCTGAAGCGGTCGCGGTCGGCGATCCAGCACTCGTTGACGTCGTCGTTCTCCAGCGGCACGACGCGCATCACGCGGTCGGCCTTGACCTGCACCACGACATTGGCGCCGGTGGAGTCATGCGGGCTCACGCTCTTGCGCCGCGACAGCTCCCAGGTGCGGGCGCTGTAGCGGAAGGGCTTGCTGGTCAGCGCACCCACCGGGCAGATGTCGATCATGTTGCCCGAGAGTTCGGAGTCGACCGTGCGCCCGACGAAGGTGGTGATCTCGGAGTGCTCGCCGCGGTGGGCCATGCCCAGTTCCATCACCCCGGCAATCTCCTGGCCGAAGCGCACGCAGCGCGTGCAGTGGATGCAGCGGCTCATCTCCTCCATGGAGATCAGCGGGCCCACGCTCTTGTGGAAGACGACGCGCTTTTCCTCCTGGTAGCGGGAGGCCGAGCCGCCATAGCCCACCGCGAGGTCCTGCAGCTGGCACTCGCCGCCCTGGTCGCAGATGGGGCAGTCCAGCGGGTGGTTGATGAGGAGAAACTCCATCACCGACTTCTGCGCCTTGATCGCCTTGTCGCTCTTGGTGCGCACGATCATGCCGTTGGTCACCGGCGTGGCGCAGGCGGGCATGGCCTTGGGCGCCTTCTCGATGTCCACCAGGCACATGCGGCAGTTGGCTGCTATGGACAACTTCTTGTGATAACAGAAGTGCGGGACGTAGGTGCCCGCCGCGTCGGCGGCGTGCATCACCATGCTGCCCTCGGGGACGCTGACCTTTCTGCCGTCGAGTTCGATTTCGATCATGGCGCTTGCGTGTCCCGGCTCAGGCGTGCTGCGGCACTTGGCAGCTCTTGTGCTCGATGTGCCAGGCGAACTCGTCACGGAAGTGCTTGAGCATGCCCTGCACCGGCATGGCAGCGGCGTCGCCCAGGGCGCAGATGGTGCGGCCCTTGATGCTGTCGGCCACCGAATCGAGCAGCTCGAGGTCTTCGGCGCGGCCCTTGCCGTGCTCGATGCGGTCGACCATGCGCCACAGCCAGCCGGTGCCCTCGCGGCAGGGCGTGCACTGGCCGCAGCTCTCGTGCTGGTAGAAGTAGCTCAGGCGCAGCAGGCTCTTGACCATGCAGCGGGTGTCGTCCATCACGATGACCGCGCCCGAGCCCAGCATCGAGCCGGCCTTGGCGATGGCGTCGTAGTCCATCGTGATGTCCATCATGATCGAAGCCGGCAGCACCGGTGCGGAAGACCCGCCGGGAATCACCGCCTTCAGCGGACGGCCACCCTTCACGCCCCCTGCCAGCTCCAGCAACTTGGAGAACGGGGTGCCCAGCGGGATCTCGAAGTTGCCCGGGTTCTCGACGTCGCCCACCACCGAGAAGATCTTGGTGCCGCCGTTGTTGGGCTTGCCGCACTCCAGGTAGGCTTGCCCGCCGTGGTTGATGATCCAGGGCACGGCAGCGAAGGTCTCGGTGTTGTTGATCGTGGTGGGCTTGCCGTACAGGCCGAAGCTCGCCGGGAACGGCGGCTTGAAGCGCGGCTGCCCCTTCTTGCCCTCGAGGGACTCGAGCAGCGCGGTCTCCTCGCCGCAGATGTAGGCGCCGAAGCCGTGGTGCGCGTGCAGCTGGAAGCTGAACCCGCTGCCCAGGATGCGATCGCCCAGCAGGCCCGCTGCGCGGGCCTCTTCCAGGGCCTCGGAGAAGCGCTCGTAGGCCTCGAAGATCTCGCCGTGGATGTAGTTGTAACCCACGGAGATGCCCATCGCGTAGGCGGCAATGGCCATGCCCTCGATGACGATGTGCGGGTTGTACAGGAGGATGTCGCGGTCCTTGCAGGTGCCGGGCTCGCCCTCGTCGGAGTTGCACACCAGGTACTTGGCGCCCGGAAACTGGCGCGGCATGAAGCTCCACTTCAGGCCGGTGGGAAAGCCGGCACCGCCGCGGCCGCGCAGAGCCGACAGCTTGACCTCGGCGATCACCTGCTCGGGCGTCATCGGCGAGGCACCCTCGCCGTGGCCTACGCCCAGGATCTTGCGCAGCGCCGAGTAGCCGCCTCGGGCCTGGTAGTCGGCCAGGCGCCAGTTGCGGCCGTCAAGACCGGCGTAGATCTGAGCGTTCAGGTGCCGGCCGTGGAAGCAGGTCTGGGCCCCTGAGGCCTTGAAGCGCGAAAGGTCGACGTCGGCCATCACGCGGCCCCCTTCAGGGTATCGACGAGCTCGTCCAGGCGCTCGGGTTGCATGAAGCTGAGCATCACGCGGTCATTGACCAGCATCACTGGCGCGTCGGCGCAGGCACCCAGGCACTCGCTGGGCTGCACTGTGAAGGTGCCGTCTGAGGTGGTGCCGTAGGGCTCGACCCCCAGCCGGTGGCAGAGATGGTCCAGGGCCGACTGTCCGTTGCGCAGCTGGCACGGCAGGTTGGTGCAGACGTTGAGCTTGAACCGGCCCGTCGGCTGCTGGTTGTACATGTTGTAGAAGGTCGTGACCTCGTGCACCGCGATCGGCGGCATGCCCAGGTACTGCGCGACCATCTCCTCGGCCTCGGGCGAGACCCAGCCAAGCTCCTGCTGCACGATGGACAGGCAGGCCATGACGGCCGACTGCCGCTGGTCGGCGGGGTACTTGGCCACCTCGCGGTCGAAGCGGGCGCGGGTGCCGTCGGACAGCGCCATCGTCTGGCTCACCGGTCGATCTCCCCGAAGACGATGTCCATGGTGCCGATCACGGCCACGGCGTCGGCAATCATGTGGCCACGGCTCATCTCGTCGAGCGCCGCCAGGTGCGAGAAGCCCGGCGGGCGGATCTTCAGGCGGTAGGGCTTGTTCGCGCCGTCGCTGACGATGTAGATGCCGAACTCGCCCTTGGGGTGCTCCACCGCGGCGTAGGCCTCGCCCTCGGGCACATGGAAGCCCTCGGTGAACAGCTTGAAGTGGTGGATGAGCTCTTCCATGCTCGTCTTCATCTCGACGCGCGACGGCGGGGCCACCTTGTGGTTGTCGGTGATCACCGGCCCGGGATTGCGGCGCAGCCAGTCCACGCACTGCATGACGATGCGGTTGGACTGCCGCATCTCCTCCACCCGCACGAGGTAGCGGTCGTAGGTGTCGCCGTTGACGCCCACGGGAATGTCGAAGTCCATGCGGTCGTAGACGTCGTAGGGCTGCTTCTTGCGCAGGTCCCAGGCGATGCCCGAACCGCGCAGCATGGCCCCGGTGAAGCCCAGGTTGAGCGCACGCTCAGGCGTGACCACGCCGATGCCCACGGTGCGCTGCTTCCAGATGCGGTTGTCGGTGAGCAGCGTCTCGTAGTCGTCGACGTTCTTCGGGAAGCGCTTGCAGAAGTCCTCGATGAAGTCCAGCAGCGAGCCCTGGCGGTTCTCGTTGAGCGCCTTGATCGCCCGCTCGTTCTTGATGCGGCTGACGCGGTACTGCGGCATGCTGTCGGGCAGGTCGCGGTAGACGCCGCCGGGGCGGAAGTAGGCCGCGTGCATGCGCGCACCCGACACCGCCTCGTACATGTCGAAGATGTCCTCGCGCTCGCGGAAGCAGTAGATGAGGATGTTCATCGCACCGCAGTCCAGCCCGTGGCAACCCAGCCACAGCAAGTGGTTCAGGATGCGGGTGAGCTCGGCGAACATCACGCGGATGGTCTGCGCGCGCTCGGGCACCTCGATGCCCATCAGCTTTTCTATCGCCAGGCAGTAGGCGTGCTCGTTGGCCATCATCGACACGTAGTCGAGACGGTCCATGTAGGGCAGCGCCTGGATGTAGGTCTTGCTCTCGGCCAGCTTCTCGGTGGCGCGGTGCAGCAGGCCGATATGCGGGTCGGCGCGCTGGATGACCTCGCCGTCGAGCTCGAGCACCAGACGCAGCACCCCGTGGGCCGCCGGGTGCTGGGGCCCGAAGTTCAGGGTGTAGTTCTTGATCTCGGCCATGTCAGTGAAGACCGCCGTAATGGTCCTCGCGCACCACGCGTGGCGTGTTCTCACGGGGCTCGATCGTCACCGGCTGGTAGATCACGCGGCGTGACTGCGGGTCGTAGCGCATCTCGACGTGGCCGGACACCGGGAAGTCCTTGCGCATGGGATGGCCGATGAAGCCGTAGTCGGTGAGGATGCGCCGCAGGTCCTCGTGGCCGTCGAAGACGATGCCGTACAGGTCGAAGGCTTCGCGCTCGAACCAGTTCGCCGAGCTCCACACAGGCACCATCGAGGCCACCACCGGCATCTCGTCATCAGGCGCAAAGACCTTCAGCCGCAGCCGCCAGTTGTGGCGCACGCTCAGCAGGTGCGAGACCGCGGCGAAGCGCAGGCCCTCCCAGGGGCGGTTGGCGTAATCGGAGTAATCGACGCCGCACAGGTCGATCAGCTGCTCGAAGTGGAGCGTCTCGTCGTCGCGCAGACGCTGCGCCACGGCGGCGTAGTCGGCCGCCTTGACGGTGAGGGTGAGCTCGCCACGGTCAGCGCGCAAAGACGACACGGCGCTGCCCAGCGCTGCCTCGAGCGCCGATCGCAGGGCGTCCAGGCGCGAGCTCATGCGCGGGCGATCGTGTTCTCGCGGCGGATCTTCGCCTGCAGCTGCAGGATGCCGTACAGCAAGGCCTCGGCCGTGGGCGGGCAGCCGGGCACGTAGACGTCCACCGGCACGATGCGGTCACAGCCCCGCACCACCGAATAGCTGTAGTGGTAGTAGCCGCCGCCATTGGCGCAGGAGCCCATGCTGAGCACCCAGCGCGGTTCGGCCATCTGGTCGTAGACCTTGCGCAGGGCCGGCGCCATCTTGTTGCACAGCGTGCCGGCGACGATCATCAGGTCGCTCTGGCGCGGGCTGGGGCGAAACAACATGCCGAAGCGGTCGATGTCGTAGCGCGCCGCGCCGGCGTGCATCATCTCCACGGCGCAGCAGGCTAGGCCGAATGTCATGGGCCACAGCGAACCGGTCTTGGACCAGTTGATGAGCTTGTCCACCGAGGTGGTGACGAAGCCTTCCTTGAGTACGCCTTCGATGCCCATGCGATTTGCCCCGTCACTCCCAGTCCAGGGCGCCCTTCTTCCACTCGTAGACGAAGCCGACCACGAGGATGCCGAGGAACACCATCATGGCCCAGAAACCTGACGCGCCGATGTCATGCAGCGCCACGGCCCAGGGGAAGAGAAAGGCGATCTCGAGGTCGAAGAGGATGAACAGGATGGCCACGAGGTAGTAGCGCACGTCGAACTGCATGCGCGCGTCCTCGAAGGCCTCGAAGCCGCACTCGTAAGGGCTGTTCTTCGCGGCGTCAGGGCGCTGCGGGCCGAAGATGAATCCGAGGACCTGGGGAGCGACGCCCACCCCGATGCCCACAAGGATGAAGAGGATGACCGGAAGGTACTCTTGGAGATTCATCTCGGTGGCTGCGTCGCTTCAGGTGCCCCAAGGCCGCGCGCAGTCATCCTGTGTGTGTTGGTGCCGACGGCGAGACTCGAACTCGCACAGCTTTCGCCACTACCCCCTCAAGATAGCGTGTCTACCAATTTCACCACGTCGGCTTGACGGGAAACTTAACTTGCCTGTGACACACGGGGCTGAGGCACCCCGTGAACAGCCACTGATTCTACTGCCCCAGAATAGCCTTCCCGACTGCGCGAGCGCGCTGGAGACACCCCGTGAGCGAGCCCCATGAGAGGGCCCTCGCCACAGGGGACTCGCCGCTCACTTCGTGGCGCTGGCCGGGTTCGCTGCGGGAGCCGGCACCGCCGCCGGCACACCCGCCGGTGCGGGGATGGCAGCAGGCAAGGCCCCGGGAATGGCAGGCACCGCCGAAGCCCCCGATGCAGGCGCACTGGCCGCGCCGGCGGGACGGTCGAGCAGGCTGCCACCCGAGCTGCGCGCGCCGCCTACGCCCGAGCCCAGCGCCAGGCCCAGCGTGCACACGAAGAACACCGTGGCACAGGCGGCCGTGCTGCGGGACAGGAAGTTGGCGCTGCCCGTGGCGCCGAACAGGCTGCCCGAGGAGCCGCCTCCGAAGGAGGCCCCCATGTCGGCGCCCTTGCCATGCTGCACGAGCACCAGGCCGATCATGGCCAGGGCGGACAGCAGCTGCACCGCCAGGAGAAGGGTCATCCACATCTGCATGGTCTGAGGTCTTTCCGCAGGGTCGTTTTGAAATGGGTCGCCGAGGGTGCCAGGTCAGCCGGCCGCCCGGCAGATGGCCACGAAATCTTCCACCTTCAGCGACGCGCCGCCGATGAGGCCGCCGTCGATGTCGGGTTGGGCAAACAGCGTCGGCGCGTTGTCGGGCTTGACGCTGCCGCCGTAGAGCAGCTTCATGTCGGCCGCACGCGGTGTGGCCGCGCTCAACTGCGCACGCAGCAGCGCATGCACGGCCTGCGCCTGTTCGGGCGACGCGGTGCGCCCCGTACCGATGGCCCACACCGGCTCGTAGGCCACCACCATCTCGCCGGCGCAATGGGCCAAGGCGTGGATGACCACGGACAGCTGGCGCTTGACCACCGCCTCGGTCTCGCCCGCCTCACGCTGGGCAAGCGTCTCACCCACACAGACGATGGGCGTCACGCCGCGCGCCAGGGCGGCCTTGGCCTTCTCGGCCACCACCATGTCGGTCTCGCCGTGAAGCGCCCGGCGCTCGGAGTGGCCCACCAGGGCGTAGCGGCAACCGAACTCGGCCAGCATCCCGGCGGACACCTCGCCGGTGTAGGCGCCCTGCTCGTGCGCCGAGCAGTCCTGCGCGCCCCAGCGCAGGTCGCTGCCCGCCAGGGTGACCGCTGTCTCCGACAGGAAGGGAAATGGCACGCACACTGCCACATCGCAGCCGAAGGGCCTGGCCTTGAGCACGCCGTCCAGCAGCGCGGCATTGGCCGGCCGGCTGCCGTGCATCTTCCAGTTGCCCACCACCAGCTTGCGTCTGCCCATGGCCGTCACCTCCAGCGCAGCACGATCTTGCCCACGTGCGTGCTCGACTCCATGAGTTCGTGTGCCTGGGCCGCGTGCTCGGCGTCAAAGACCCGGTGGATCACCGGACGGATGGCACCCGAAGCCACCAGCGGCCAGACCCTCTCACGCAACTGCGCCGCCAGCCGCGCCTTGTAGGCGATTGAACGCGGCCGCAACGTGGAGCCGCTGACCGTCACCCGCTTGCGCAGCAGCAGGCCGGCGTCGATGGCGCTGGACGTGCCGCCCTGCACCGCGATCACTGCGATGCGCCCGTCATCGGCCACGCACTGCAGTTCCCGGCCGAGGTAGTCGCCCGCCACCATGTCCAGAATGACATCGGCGCCACGTCCGCCGGTGATTCGCTTCACCTCGGCAACAAAGTCCTGCGTGCGGTAGTTGATGGCGTGGTCGGCGCCCAGTGCCACGCAGGCAGCGCACTTGTCGTCGGAACCCGCCGTGACGATGACGGTGGACCCCAGCGCCTTGGCCAGGGCGATTGCCGTCACGCCGATGCCGCTGGAGCCGCCCTGCACCAGCAGGGTCTCGCCGGGCTGCAGGCGGGCGATGTCGAAGACGTTCTGCCAGACGGTGAAGAAGGTCTCGGGCAGGGCCGCCGCCTGGATGTCGTCCAGGCCGGCGGGCACCGGCAGGCACTGCACTGCCGGGGCAACGCAGTACTCGGCGTATCCGCCTCCAGCCACCAGCGCCGTGACCCGGTCGCCCACCACAACTCCAGCGGCCGCAAGCGCCTGCGCGTCACCTTCGACCACACGCCCTGCCACCTCAAGACCCGGCAGGTCGGACACACCGGGGGGCATGGGATACAGCCCCTTGCGCTGCAGCACATCGGGGCGGTTCACCCCGCTGGCGGCCACCTCGATGAGCAGCTCGCCCGCAGCCGGCTGCGGCCGCGGACGTTCGCACGGCTGCAGCACCTGCGGGCCGCCCGGCTCACGGATCTCGATGGCCTTCATCGCAGGGGCGAGCTGGGCTCAGTCCTGGCGCGGCTCCGCCGCAGGCCGGGACCCCTCGCCGCCGCTGTCGGCCGGGGCGTCGGAACCGCCTTCGGGAGCAGCCGACGCTTCACGCGGCTCGCGGTGCTCGCGGCGGGGACGGTCGCCCCTGTCGCCACGATCACCCCGGTCGCCCCGGTCACGGCGAGGACCGCGGTCACCCCGGTCGCCACGGTCGCCATATTCGCGGCGCGGACGCTCCTCCTCGACCCAGCCTTCGGGCTTGTCGAGCAGCGCCTTCATCGACAGCTTGATGCGCCCCTTGTCGTCGGTCTCGAGCACCTTGACCTTGACGATCTGGCCTTCCTTCAGATAGTCCTCCACGCGCTCGACACGCTCGAAGGCGATCTGGCTGATGTGCAGGAGGCCATCCTTGCCGGGCAGGATGTTGATGAGTGCGCCGAAGTCCAGGATCTTGGTGACCGGGCCCTCGTAGACCTTGCCGATCTCCGCCTCGGCGGTGATCTCGGTGATGCGCTTCTTGGCGAACTCGGCCTTGTCGGCGTCGGTGGAGGCGATGGTGATGGTGCCGTCTTCCCCGATGTCGATCGTGCAGCCCGTCTCTTCGGTCAGCGCGCGGATGGTCGCACCACCCTTGCCGATCACGTCGCGGATCTTCTCCGGGTTGATCTTCATCGTGTACAGGCGCGGGGCGAACTGGCTGACCTCGGTCTTGGCCTCGCCCATGGACTCGACCATCTTGCCCAGGATGTGCATGCGCGCTTCCTTGGCCTGCGCCAGGGCGACCTGCATGATCTCCTTGGTGATGCCCTGGATCTTGATGTCCATCTGCAGCGCGGTGATCCCTTGCGTGGTACCGGCCACCTTGAAGTCCATGTCGCCCAGGTGATCTTCGTCGCCCAGGATGTCGGTCAGCACCGCAAAGCGGTTGGCATCCTTGATCAGGCCCATGGCGATGCCGGCCACGTGGGCCTTCATCGGCACGCCGGCGTCCATCAGCGCCAGGCAGCCGCCGCACACCGAGGCCATGGAAGACGAGCCGTTGCTCTCGGTGATCTCGCTGACCACGCGCAGCACGTAGGGGAAGTCCTCCTTGCTGGGCAGCGCGGCAATCAGCGCGCGCTTGGCCAGACGGCCATGGCCGATTTCGCGGCGCTTGGGGCTGCCCACGCGGCCCGTCTCGCCGGTGGCGAAGGGGGGCATGTTGTAGTGCAGCATGAAGCGGTCCTCGAACTCGCCGGCCAGCGCGTCGATGCGCTGAGCGTCGCGTTCGGTGCCCAGGGTGGCCACGGCCAGCGCCTGGGTCTCGCCCCGGGTGAACAGGGCCGAGCCGTGGGTGCGCGGCAGCACCGAGGTGCGGATCTCGATGGGGCGCACGGTGCGGGTGTCGCGGCCGTCGATGCGCGGCTCGCCAGCCAGGATCTGGCTGCGCACGATGCGCGCCTCGATCTCGAACAGCAGGGCCTCGACCTTGACCTCGTCGAACGCCACGCCCTCGGCCTTCAGCGCCGCCTTGGCGCCGGCGTAGGCCTCGCGGCAGGCCTGCGTGCGGGCCTGCTTGCTGCGGATCTGGTAAGCCGCGCGCAGCGGGCCCTCGGCCAGGCCATTGACCTTGGCGATGAAGTCCTCGTCCTTGGCCGGCGGGGTCCAGGTGCCGGCGCCCAGCCACTCGGGCTTGCCGGCCTCGCGCACCAGTTCGTGGATGGCGTCGATCGCCACCTTGCCCTGCTCGTGGCCGAAGACCACCGCGCCGAGCATGATTTCTTCCGTCAGCTGGTCGGCCTCGGACTCCACCATGAGCACGGCCGCTTCGGTGCCGGCCACCACGAGGTCGAGTTTGCTGTTGGCCAGGTCGCCCTTGCCCGGGTTGAGCACGTACTCACCGTTGATGTAGCCCACGCGCGCCGCGCCGATCGGGCCGTTGAAGGGGATGCCGCTGATGGACAGCGCAGCGCTGGAGGCAATCAGCGCGGCGATGTCGGCCTGCACCTCGGGGTTCAGGCTCAGGACGTGCACGACGACCTGCACCTCGTTGAAGAAGCCGTCCGGGAACAGCGGGCGGATCGGGCGGTCGATCAGGCGGCTGGTCAGCGTCTCGAGCTCGCTCGGGCGGCCCTCACGCTTGAAGAAACTGCCGGGGATCTTGCCTGCGGCGTAGGTCTTCTCGAGGTAGTCGACGGTCAGGGGAAAGAAGTCCTGGCCGGGCTTGGCGTTCTTGGCGGCCACCACGGTGGCCAGCACGACCGTGCCTTCGATGTCGACAACCACCGAACCGGTGGACTGGCGAGCGACCTCGCCGGTCTCCATCGTGACCTGATGCGGGCCCCACTGGAACGTCTTGGTGACCTTGTTGAACATGCTCATTCGCTTGTCTCCGTTGAAAGGGCGCTGCAAAGACCCGCGCCCGCGGGCTGGAGGCGATCAAGCGACGGCAACAATGCCATTCCAGCGCGACTGCTGCACCGGCTCGGTGCCCAATCGCCCTGGAATGACACAGCAGTTGCCTTGGCCTGCATCGTCTCCGTGGAACCGGACGCCCGGGTATGCCCCGGCCGTCCGGCATCCGGTTTGGCGGCGTTTACTTGCGCAGACCCAGCTTCTGGATCAGCGCGGTGTAGCGGTCGGCATCCTTGTCCTTCAGGTAGGACAGCAGGCTCTTGCGCTGGTTGACCAGCTTGAGCAGCCCGCGACGGCCGTGGTGGTCCTTGAGGTGGGCCTTGAAGTGAGGGGTCAGCTCGTTGATGCGCGCGGTCAGCAGCGCAACCTGCACTTCGGGAGAGCCGGTGTCAGCCGTCCCGCGAGCGTGGGACTTGATCACATCGGCCTTCTGTGCGGCATTCATCGTCATCGCGATTTCCTTTGGAGTCGGATCCCGCGGACGGCCAGCCCTCAAGGAGGGGCCGCGCGGTTTCCTGTGCCTTGCGGCGTTTGGACTTGCGAACGCGGGTGAAACCGACCCGCGCCGTGCTGGCGTTGCCTCGCTCTTGGACTCGACAACCGACGCAGTGTAGCCGACCCAGGGCCCTCAGACGGCTCTCATACCGCCCGCAAGGCGGCGCCCAGCCGGCGCAAGCCCTCGTCCAGCCGCCCCAGGTCCTTCGAGGCGAAGCACCAGCGCAGCCAGCCCTCCGCTTCCGGCCCGAAGGCCACGCCGGGGGCCAGCCCCAGGCCATGGTCCACCACCAGGCGCTGGGCCAGGGCGAAGGAGTCGTCCGCGCCGTCCACGCGGAAGAAGGCGTACATCCCGCCACGTGGCAGGGCCACCTGCACCCGTTCCAGGGCCTGCAGGCCGCCCACCAGCCGGTCGCGGCAGTTGCGCAGGTGGGCCTGCAGGGTCGGCACGCTGGCCTGCGCCCCGTCTAGCGCGGCGATCGCGCCGCGCTGCACGAACACCGGCGCGCAGGAACTGTTGAATTCGATCAGCTTGCCGACGGCGTCCAGGTGGCCGCGGGGCAGCACCATCCAGCCCAGTCGCCAGCCGGTCATCAGGAAGCTCTTGGAGAAGCTCTGCACCACGATGACGCGATCATCAGGGCCGGCCACGTCGCCAAAGCCCGGCGCTGCCGTCGGGCCGTCGTAGTACAGGCGCTCGTAGACCTCGTCGGAGATGATCCAGGTGCCAGTGGCGCGGCAATGCGCGACGATGGCTTGAATCTCCTCGGGACGCAGCGTCCAGCCGGTGGGGTTGTTCGGCGCGTTGACCAGCAGCACGCGGGTGCGCTCGGTGACCGTCTCGCGCAGGCGGTCCATGTCCAGCGTCCACGCGCCGCCGTGCGGCTGCAGCGGCAGGCGCCTGACCTGCGCACCCAGGATGGCCGGCTGCGCGGTCAGGTTCGGCCACACCGGGGTCACGGCCACCACCTCGTCGCCCGGTCCGGCCAGCATCTGCATGGCAACCATCAGGGCCGTCACGCCGGACGAGGTGACAGCGATGCGCTCGACATCCACCGGGCCCCTCAGGCGGCTCACATAGGCAGCAATCGCCTCGCGCAGGGCCGGCAGGCCCAGGTTGTGGGCGTAGAAAGTCTCACCCTCGCGCAGCGATTTCTCGGCCGCCCAGCGCACCTGCGCCGGCGTGACCTCGTCGCTCTCGCCGAACCAGAAGGCCAGCACATCGGGGCGGCCCATCGCCGCATTGGCGACGTCGCGTATGCGGGAACCGGGCAGGGACTGGATGGCGGGTCGCATCGTCTTGAAATGGACGCAGCTGCATCCATGGGGAGGTCATGGCACAAGCGCCAAAACCATTCTAGGAGTCCGACCTGTTCATCGTTCCCATGTCGCGCCGCAGCCCCGAACTGTCCTGACCATCAACTGAAGATCAGCTGATCGAGGCCAGGGGCCACCTCGGGCGCACGTCGAATGCGCCGTCGTCCGAGGGGCTGTCCAGCCCTGCCGACAGGCGCATGGCCGCAGCCAGCGCGATCATGGCGCCGTTGTCGGTGCACAGATCCAGCTCGGGGTAGTGCACCCGCACACCGCGCTGGGCGCAGGAGGCGTTCAGCTGCGAACGCAGTCTGGCGTTGGCGCCCACCCCGCCGGCCACCACCAGACGCGTCATTCCGAAGGCGCGCAGGGCCGACATCGACTTGGCCACCAGCACGTCCACGATCGCCGCCTGTGTGGACGCCGCCAGATCGGCCAGGGCCTGTTGAGAAGGTGAAGCCCCCAGCCGCGCGTGCTGCGTCAGCACCGCCGTCTTCAGCCCGGCGAAGGAGAAGTCCAGGTTGCCGGAGTGCAGCAGCGGCCTGGGCAGTGGGACTGCGTCGGCGCGGCCTGACTGCGCCAGCCGCGACAGCGCCGGCCCGCCCGGGTAGCCCAGGCCCATCAGCTTGGCCGATTTGTCGAAAGCCTCACCGGCAGCGTCGTCGATAGTCTCACCCAGCAGCGCATAGCGCCCTACCCCCTCCACCCGCATGAGCTGCGTGTGGCCGCCAGACACCAGCAGCGCCAGGAAGGGGAATTGTGGCGGATCGGCACTGAGAAAGGGCGACAGCAGGTGCCCCTCGAGGTGGTGCACGCCCAGCACAGGCCGGCCCAAAGCCATGCCAAGCGCCGACGCAAAGCCCGCCCCCACCAGCAGCGCGCCGGCCAGGCCCGGCCCGCGTGTGAAGGCCACCACGTCGACGTCGGTACGCGCCACCCCAGCCACGCGCAGCGCCTGGTCGGTCAGCGGGACGATGCGCCGGATGTGGTCGCGCGAGGCCAGCTCGGGCACCACCCCGCCGTAAGCCTGGTGCATGTCGGCCTGGCTGTGCAGCGCGTGGCCTCGCAGCACCGGGATGCCGCCACTCGAGGCTCTGTTGGCCTCGACCACCGCCACGCCCGTCTCGTCGCACGAGGACTCGATGCCGAGGACGAGCACGTGAGTTCTTCCGGTCGGATCAGTGCTTCTCGCGGGCGTGGTTGATCGAGTACTTCGGAATCTCGATCGTGACGTCCCGGTCGGACACGATGGCCTGGCACGACAGGCGCGAAGTGGGCGTCAGGCCCCAGGCGCGGTCGAGCAGGTCTTCCTCGGCCTCATCCATCTCGCCCAGGGAGTCGAAGCCCTCCTTGACGATGACATGGCAGGTGGTGCAGGCGCAGCTCATCTCGCAGGCATGCTCGATCTCGACGCCGTGGTCGAGCAGCGCTTCGCACAACGAAGTGCCGCGCGTGGCCTCGACGGTCTTGCCTTGCGGGCAGTACTCGGGATGGGGAAGGATGCGGATGACCGGCATGGCAATGGCTTCAGACGTCGTCGACCTTGCGGCCGGCCAGGGCGGCATGGATGCCGCGGTTCATTCGTGCAGCGGCAAAGGGCTCGGTGCCCTTGGCCAGGGCGTCCACCGCGGCGTCCATCGCCGCAGCGTCATCGCCGGCGGCGGCCTGCGTCGTCTGCAGCACCAGGGCCTCGACGGCCTCTCGTTCGGCGGCGGACAGCAGGTCGCCATCGGCCTGCAGCGCCGCGCGGGTGGCCAGGGCCATGCGCTCGGCCTCCACCCGCGACTCGCGCAGCTTGCGCGCGTGCAGGTCCTCCTCGGCGTGGGCGAAGCCCTCGCGCAGCATCCGCGCCACGTCGTCATCGGCCAGGCCGTAGCTGGGCTTGACGGTGACCGAGGCTTCCACACCCGAGGTGAGCTCGCGGGCGGCCACCGACAGCAGGCCGTCGGCATCCACCTGGAACGTCACGCGGATGCGGGCCGAGCCCGCCACCCGCGGCGGGATGCCCCGCAGCTCGAATCGCGCCAGGCTGCGGCAGTCGGACACGAGATCGCGCTCGCCTTGCGCCACATGAACCGCCATGGCCGTCTGGCCGTCCTGGAAGGTGGTGAAGTCCTGCGCCTTGGCTACGGGGATGGTGGTGTTGCGCTCGATGATGCGCTCGACCAGACCGCCCATGGTCTCCAGGCCCAGGGACAGGGGAATGACGTCGAGCAGCAGCAGTTCACCGTCAGGCGAGTTGCCAGCCAGGGCCTGCGCCTGCAGCGCCGCGCCGACCGCCACCACCTCGTCAGGGTCGACGTTGGTCAGCGGCTCTCGGCCGAAGAAGGCGGCCACCGCCTGCCTGACGGCGGGCACCCGGGTGGACCCGCCCACCAGCACCACGCCCTGCACATCGGCAGGCGACACGCGCGCGTCTCGCAGCACCTTGCGCACGCTGGACATGGTGCGCGCCACCAGGGGGGCGGTGATGGCGTCAAACTCTTCGCGGGTCACCGGCTGCTGCAGGGGCCTGCCGGCAATGGTGACCTGCAACACCGTGGCCTCGGCATCGCTCAGGGCTTCCTTCGCGGCGCGGGCGGCCACCAGCACGGCGCGGCGGTCGCGGGCATCCACCGCCTGCACGCCCACCTGCGCCAGCGCCCACTGGGCCAGCGCATCGTCGAAATCGTCACCCCCCAAGGCGGCATCGCCGCCGGTGGCCACCACCTCGAAGACGCCGCGGGTCAGGCGCAGCAGCGAGACGTCAAAGGTGCCGCCGCCCAGGTCGTAGACCGCGTAAAGGCCTTCAGAGCCGTTCTCCAGGCCATAGGCCACCGCCGCGGCGGTGGGCTCGTTCAGCAGGCGCAGCACGTTCAGTCCGGCCAGCGCAGCCGCATCCTTGGTGGCCTGGCGCTGGGCGTCGTCGAAGTAGGCGGGCACGGTGATGACCGCGCCGAAGACATCGCTGTCGAAGGTGTCCTCGGCACGTTGGCGCAGTGCGGCCAGGATCTCGGCCGACACCTCCACCGGCGACTTCTCGCCTTCGCGCGTTTCCAGGGCCAGCATGCCGGGGCGGTCGACGAAGCGGTACGGCAGCTTGGCGCGGCCCGGGATGTCCGCCAGCGAGCGCCCCATGAAGCGCTTGACCGAGACGATGGTGTTCTCCGGGTCCTCGGCCTGCGCCTCGCGGGCGTCGAAGCCTATGGCGCGGCGGCCGGCCTCCAGATAGCGCACCACCGAAGGCAACAAAGTGCGGCCCTGGTCGTCGGGCAGGCATTCGGCCACGCCGCTGCGCACGGACGCAACCAGGGAGTGGGTGGTGCCCAGGTCGATGCCGACCGCCACCCGCCGCTGGTGCGGATCGGGCGACTGTCCGGGTTCGGAGATCTGCAGCAGGGCCATGGGGGTCAGGGAGTGGCGGCGTCCAGGCGGCGCTCGATATCGTCGCGAAAGCGGGTCACGAACATCAGCTCGCGTACGGTGCTTGCAGCGGCTGCGGGGTCTGCGTCCTGATCGAGCTCGGTCTGCAGCCGCTGCAGCAGTTCGCACTCGCGGGCGTCGACCTCGGCGTCCAGGGCCTCGACGCCCGCCGGGTCGGACTCGTCCAGCGCCTCGCGCCAGGCCATCTGCTGCATCAGCAGTGCCGGCGGCAGGGCCACACCTTCGGTGCGCACCGGCTGTCCAGCCAGTTCGCACAGCAACATCGCCCGGGCTGTGGGGTCCTTCAGCCGCCGATAGGCCTCGTTCACTCGCACGGCCCACTGCATCGCCAGGCGCTGCGCCGCCCCGCCTTCAGACGCGAAGCGGTCAGGGTGGACACGGGCTTGCAAGGCGCGCCAGCGATCGTCGATCAGGGCGCGGTCCTGGGCCTGCGACCTGGGCAGTCCGAAGAGAGCGAAGTCGTCGTCCTCCAGCCTCACACCAGCGCCTTGCGGTAGAAGGCCGACAGGCCGTTGTCCGGGTAGCCGCCGAAGGGGCCGTGGGGGCGGAAGCCACTGCGCTCGTACAGGCGCACGGCCTCGTGCTGGGCACGTCCGGTCTCCAGCAGCACCTGCGGCAGGCCGGCGCCGCGGGCCGCCTGCTCCAGGCAGGACAGCAGCGCCCCACCCAGGCCCCGCCCGCGAGTCTCGTGCAGGACCATCATGCGCTTGATCTCGCCGTAGGGCTGGTTACCCGTGTCGGGCTCGGCCGCGCAGGCGCGCACTGCCCCGCACCCCACGACACGACCGCCCTCCCACGCACCGAGAAAGGTGACCTGGGGCTGCAGCAGAGCCTCCAGGCCCAGGATGTGGTTGTCTTCGGGCGCATACAGGCTGGCGAGGTACTGGTCGAGTTGCGCCAGCAGCTGCTCCACGTCGGGGTGGTCTGGGCGGACGGGCCGGATGTCATGCGGGGCGGACATGTGCAGTAAAGCAAGGGCGCGGACAAGCCGCGCCCCGTGCGTGGAAGTCGGGCGCCTCAGACGCGGAACGACTCCCCGCAGCCGCAGCGGTCTTTCTCACGCGGGTTGTGGAACTTGAAGCCCTCGTTGAGCCCTTCGCGCACGAAGTCCAGCTCGGTGCCATCCAGGTAGGGCAGGCTCTTCGGGTCGACCAGGACCTTGACGCCCTGGTCCTCGAAGATCACGTCCTCGGGGGCCACGTCGTCGGCGTACTCCAGCTTGTAGGCCAGACCCGAGCAGCCGGTGGTCTTCACCCCCAGGCGAACGCCCACGCCCTTGCCCCTGCGGGACAGGTAGCGCGTGACGTGGCGGGCCGCAGCCTCGGTCAGCGTGACAGCCATCGGGCCGGGCGCCTCAGTGCGCCGCGCCGGCGGGCGCAGCCTCGCCGTGCTTGGCCTTGTAGTCGTTGACCGCGGCCTTGATCGCATCCTCGGCGAGGATGGAGCAGTGGATCTTCACCGGCGGCAGCGCCAGTTCCTGCGCGATCTGGGTGTTGCGGATGGTCAGGGCCTCGTCCAGGCTCTTGCCCTTGACCCATTCGGTGACCAGCGAGCTCGAGGCGATGGCCGAACCGCAGCCGTAGGTCTTGAACCGGGCGTCCTCGATGAGGCCGGTGTCCGGGTTGACCTTGATCTGCAGCTTCATCACGTCGCCGCAAGCCGGAGCGCCGACCATGCCGGTGCCCACCGTCTCGTCGCCCTTGTCGAAGGCGCCCACGTTGCGCGGGTTCTCGTAGTGGTCGATGACCTTGTCGCTGTAAGCCATGGTGATGGGACTCTGTCTTCAGGGATGTCGAAGGGGGAACGGTCAGTGCGCCGTCCACTGGATGGTGCTGAGGTCGACGCCGTCGCGGTACATCTCCCACAGCGGCGAGAGCTCGCGCAGCTTGCCCACGCGGTCCTGCAGGGTGCTGACCGCGTAGTCGATCTCCTGCTCGGTGGTGAAGCGGCCGATCGTCATGCGCAGGCTGGAGTGCGCCAGCTCGTCGCTGCGGCCCAGGGCCCGCAGCACATAGCTGGGCTCCAGGCTGGCCGAGGTGCAGGCCGAGCCCGATGACACGGCGATGCCCTTGACGCCCATGATGAGCGACTCGCCCTCCACGTAGTTGAACGAAGCGTTCAGGTTGTGGGGGATTCGGCGCTCGAGATGGCCGTTGATGAAGACCTGATCGATCTGCATCAGGCCGTCAAGCAGCCGGCGGTGCAGCATGCGGATGCGCTCGCTCTCGGTGCCCATCTCCAGGCGGGCGATGCGGAAGGCCTCGCCCATGCCCACGCACTGGTGGGTGGGCAGCGTACCCGAGCGCATGCCGCGCTCGTGGCCGCCACCGTGCATCTGCGCCTCCAGCCGCACGCGGGGCTTGCGGCGCACGTACAGCGCGCCGATGCCCTTGGGGCCATAGGTCTTGTGCGAGGCCAGGCTCATCAAGTCCACCGGCAGCGTGTCCATGTCGATGGCCACCTTGCCCGTGGCCTGCGCTGCGTCCACGTGCAGCAGGATGCCGCGTTCGCGGCACAGGGCACCGATGGTCGGGATGTCCTGGATGACGCCGATCTCGTTGTTCACCAGCATCACCGACGCGAGGATGGTGTCCGGACGAAGCGCGTCCTTGAAGCGGTCGAGGTCGAGCAGGCCGTCTTCCTGGACGTCGAGGTAGGTGACCTCGAAGCCCTGGCGCTCAAGCTCGCGCATCGTGTCCAGGACGGCCTTGTGCTCGGTCTTGACGGTGATGAGGTGCTTGCCGCGCGAGGAGTAGAAGTGCGCAGCGCCCTTGATCGCCAGGTTGTTGCTCTCGGTAGCGCCGGAGGTCCAGACGATCTCGCGCGGGTCGGCATTGAGCAACTCGGCGACGTCGGCGCGCGCCTTTTCCACGGCTTCCTCGGCCTCCCAGCCCCAGGCGTGGCTGCGGGAAGCCGGGTTGCCGAAGTGCTCGCGCAGCCAGGGCACGATGGCGTCGACGACACGTGGGTCCACCGGGGTGGTGGCACCGTAGTCCATGTAGATCGGGAAGTGCGGGGTCATGGGAGTCTGAAGGATGCTGACGCGGCGGTGGGCCCGCCGCGTTCACTCGGGAAGGGTGCCTTGGATCGCTTGGTTCACTTGGGCCACTTGGGTCACTTGGAGAAGGCCGAACCCAGCGCGAACACCGAGTTCGGGGCGGTGACCTTGATGGGCTTGACCACCGGCTGAGAGGAGATCGCGCGCTTGACCGGGGCCTCCTCGATCGAGATGCCCTTGGCGATCTGCTCGTCCACCAGCTTCTTCAGGGTGACCGAATCGAGGAACTCGATCATCTTCTTGTTCAGGCTGGTCCACAGGTCGTGCGTCATGCACTTGCCCGTGTCCTCGCCCATGCAGTGTTCCTTGCCGCCGCAGCCGGTCGCATCGATCGGCTCGTCCACGGCGACGATGATGTCGGCCACCGTGATCTCGCCCATGTCGCGGCCCAGCGAATAACCACCGCCCGGCCCGCGGGTGCTCTCCACCAGCTCGTGGCGGCGCAGCTTGCCGAAGAGCTGCTCGAGGTAAGACAGCGAGATCTGCTGACGTTGGCTGATGGCAGCCAGCGCTACGGGCCCGTTATGGGAGCGAAGGGCCAGGTCGATCATGGCGGTGACGGCGAATCGGCCTTTGGTGGTCAGACGCATCGGAAACTCCAGCAATCCCGCCGAAGCGGTGGGTTGTCGAGGATGGGCCCGGAGTTCCGAGCCGTCGGCACCGCTCAGGTGGGCCCCAGCCCTTGTGGGGCTTGGGATCCTTAGCGATTTGGTCGACTATAGCAGAAGCCGAGCAAAACGCTCGGCTTAGGGCCTTTTCAAGACCTGTTGACCAGGGGCACCACCACCGGGTCGGGCGAAGCCGCCCCGAAGGCCTGCTCGCGCAGCAGGGACAGCTGGTCGCGGATGCGCGCCGCCTTCTCGAACTCCAGATCGCGGGCGAAATCCAGCATCTGCCGCTCGAGCAGGCGGATGCGCTTGCCCAGGTCCTTCTCGCTCATCGACTCCACCTCGGCGGCCGCGGCGGCAGCCTTCAGGTCGTCGCGTGCGGTCTTGTCGGAGACCACGCCGTCGATCAGCTCCTTCACCTGCTTGACGACGCTGCGCGGCACGATGCCCAGGCGCTGGTTGTGCTCCAGCTGGCGCGTGCGGCGGCGCTCGGTCTCGTCGATGGCCTTGCGCATCGACTCGGTGATCTGGTCGGCGTAGAGGATGGCCTTGCCGCGCAGGTGGCGGGCGGCACGGCCGATGGTCTGGATCAGGCTGCGCTCGGCGCGCAGGAAGCCTTCCTTGTCCGCATCCAGGATGGCCACCAGAGAGACCTCGGGCAGATCAAGCCCCTCGCGCAGCAGGTTGATGCCCACCAGCACGTCGAATGTGCCCAGGCGCAGGTCACGGATGATCTCCACGCGCTCGACGGTGTCGATGTCGCTGTGCAGGTAGCGCACCTTCACCCCGTTGTCGGCCAGGAAATCGGTCAGCTGCTCGGCCATGCGCTTGGTCAGGGTGGTGATGAGCACCCGGTCCCCCAGACCGACACGCTCGCGGATCTCCTGCAGCACGTCGTCCACCTGCGAGGTGGCCGGCCGCACCTCCACCACCGGATCCACCAGGCCGGTGGGTCGCACGAGCTGCTCCACCACGGCGTCGGCGCGCCTTTGCTCGTAGGGCCCGGGGGTGGCCGAGACGAACACCGTCTGGCGCATCTTGGACTCGAACTCCTCGAACTTCAGCGGCCGGTTGTCCAGCGCGCTGGGCAGACGGAAACCGTACTCCACCAGCGTGGTCTTGCGCGCCCGGTCGCCGTTGAACATGCCACCGAGCTGGCCGATGAGCACATGGCTCTCGTCAAGGAACATGATGGCGTCGCCCGACAGGTAGTCAACCAGCGTGGGCGGCGGCTCTCCGGGCTTGGCCCCCGACAGGTGCCGGGTGTAGTTCTCGATGCCCTTGCAGTGGCCCACCTCCTGCAGCATCTCCAGGTCGAAACGGGTTCGCTGCTCCAGACGCTGGGCTTCCACCAGCTTGCCGGCGGCCACCAATTCGGCCAGCCGCTCACGCAGCTCGTCCTTGATGGTGGCGATCGCATCCACCACCCGCTCGCGCGGCGTCACGTAATGGCTGCCGGGGTAGACGGTGAAGCGCGGGATCTTCTGCCGGATGCGGCCGGTCAGCGGGTCGAACAGCTGCAGCGACTCCACCTCGTCGTCGAAGAGCTCGATGCGGATGGCCAGCTCGGAGTGCTCGGCCGGGAAGACGTCAATGGTGTCGCCGCGCACGCGGAAGGTCCCGCGCGAGA
>Ga0315902_10003281_pt1 | contig 24346 bp, 21 predicted proteins | sample LakEriMetagenome_9_FD_203523 | JGI IMG/M metagenome (GOLD analysis project Ga0315902, IMG submission 203523) | Freshwater fungal communities from buoy surface, Lake Erie, Ohio, United States - Buoy 12 MA117 | ecosystem: Environmental > Aquatic > Freshwater > Lake > Lake biofilm | place: USA... | reverse complement strand
CGTGTTGAATGTACTCCATGAGGTCTGCGTAATCACTAGTAGTACTTAACACAATTGTCGGAAGATTTTTTCCATTGGGGAATCCGGCTTCTGCCAACAAATCAAGTGCTTGTTTTTTGTTGAAGGAAATGAGTTGCTCAGTATTTAGGTCTTTCGCTGCTGCTGGAGAACAAAATCCAAAGTCCGCTGGAATAACAGTATTGTTGCGCAAGTGCTTCACCATATCTTTTTTATTTATGGAAAGGTGAAGTGCCATTCTAACGCGAGGGTCAAGCAAAGCTTTGTTCGCTTGAAGTGACGGGTCTACAACGAATCCGAGATAGTCTGTTTTAATGAAAGGTGTTTTTTGCAAGTACAATTGAGAACTGTATGCGCTGGATAAATTTCCATTCGGATCAAGTAGTTCATCTTTGAACGCATTGTGAATGCCACTCATGAAATCGTACTTGCCTTGAAGCAAGCCTTGGTATTCAGCAGACATGTCTTTCACAAAATCTATTTTCACCGCGTCTAGATAGGGGAGAGCCTTTCCGAATTCATCTTTCAAATAGTAATTCGGATTTTTATGAAACACGAGCGCAACATTTTCATACCAGAACGCAAATTGAAAAGGACCGCATCCGACAGGATGATTGCGGAAATCGGTTCCATACATTTCAACGGCTTCATGCGGAACTATGTTAGCGTATTGCGTTGTGAGTAGGCCAAGGAATGGAGCAAACGGTTCTTTGAGTTGAATTATGAATGTAGAATCGTTCGGCGCGAAGAAACCATTGTCATCGACTTTTTCGAAAATCCATTTACCTGGAGAAGCTACGGCGTTGTCTAGAATTCGATTGAAGGAATAAACCACATCTGACGCGACCACTTTTCTTCCTTGTTCTGAAGGGAAGCAGGCGTTGTTGTGGAAGAATACGTTATTCTTCAGAATAAAAGTATAAGTAAGAAGATCCTGTGAAACAGAAAGCGATTTAGCAACGGAAGGAACAACCTGGAGTGAATCATTCAATTCAACCAATCCGTCGAAGAGCTGATTGGTGGCCCACATGATTTCAAGATCGCGCGCAAATGCCGGATCAAGCGAAGTAATACCATTGCTTTCGTTGTAACAGAAAACATTTTTGTTGTCACTTCGTTTCGTTCCGCAAGAGACAAGCACCAAGAGAATGAGCACACTTCCGAAAAATATGTTTCCGTTAAATTTCATTCAAACAAAAATAGAGTAGGTGGAAGTAGAATTGTTCTGTTCTACTTTTGAGTTATGAAAAAAATGGGTGTGTTATTCTTTATAGGATTATTGGCGTCGTGTAAAACTATGAAGCCAGATACAGAGGCTTCTTACGATGCTCCTGCTAAAGTCAAGTTTGATTTAATGAGTTACAACGTTGAGAATTTGTTTGACACCATTGATGATCCAAACAAGGTAGACGAGGATTTTACTCCAAACGGAAAGCTACAATGGAACACCGCGAAGTATTACGAACATCTGAATCATACCGTTGATGCGATTACGAACAAGGGAACAAACTTTCCCGCTATAGTAGGTTTGATTGAAGTTGAAAACGGAACAGTCTTGAATGATTTGGTCAACACTTCTTTTCTGAAAGGAAAGGGATATCAAGTTGTTTTGTATGAAGGTCCAGATGAACGGGGAATAGATGTAGCCATGATTTATGATTCGAAGCGAGTATCAATTGTTGGAAGCAGACCTATTCCTGTTGTTTTAGAAAGTGTGTCAGACCCAAACACACGAGACATTCTTAAAGTATCTGTTAAAGTGGGAAGTGAAGATTATCATTTGTTCGTGAATCACTGGCCTTCACGTAGGGGTGGACAAGATGAATCGGAAATGCATCGCATCAGAGCGGCGAGTGTTCTAAGAAAAGAAGTTGATCAGATTCTTTCGGTAAATGCAAAAGCGAACATTATTTGTATGGGAGACTTCAACGACTTTCCTTCGAACAAAAGTGTACACGATGTTTTGCAAGCGGGAGTGTCGAATGAGCATTCGGTATTGTTCAACATGATGTCGGATTTTGAAGCTTTGAAAAAGGGAACTCATTTTTACAAAGGAGAGTGGAGTCCTTTGGATCAGTTTATAGTGAGTTATGGAATGTTCGATAACAAGTGTGTTTCTGCGAATTCTTTTGAAGTGGTGTCTTATGATTTTTTATATTACACATCAAAGGATGGAGTGAAGTCGCCAGCCAGAGCTTATGTGGGTGATTCATACAAGGGAGGGTACAGTGATCACCTGCCCATTCTTATGCATGTGAATTAATTCGAAAGAAAAATATAGAGCAAATAAAAAAGCCGTCTCGTAAGAAACGGCTTTTTTAATAGTTTGAAGTAGAAAATTATTTCTTCTTCGCAGCTTTCTTAGGAGCAGCCTTTTTAGCAGCAGCTTTCTTAGGAGCAGCAGCTTTTTTAGGAGCAGCCTTTTTAGCAGCAGCTTTCTTAGGAGCAGCAGCTTTTTTAGGAGCAGCCTTTTTAGCAGCAGCTTTCTTAGGAGCAGCAGCTTTTTTAGCAACGGCTTTCTTAGGAGCAGCAGCTTTTTTAGGAGCAGCCTTTTTAGCAGCAGCTTTCTTAGGAGCAGCAGCTTTTTTAGGAGCAGCAGCTTTCTTAGGAGCAGCAGCTTTTTTAGCAGCAGCTTTCTTAGGAGCGGCAGCTTTTTTAGCGGCCTTTGGCGCGCTAGCTTTGGTTTTGGTTTTCATAAAATAAACGGTTGATTATTTTCTTTTCAAAGCGTTCACTCATCGTTACAAGTGAACTTAAAAATACACTGGATACACTTTCACTTTTCCGTCGCTTCTTATCCCGATTGTTGGACTTGGAATTTTGATAAAGTTAATTACGCTTGCAATTTTCTTCATCCATTTTCTTCGCCATTCAATTCTATTCAAATCTGCATCAAAAGAAAAAAAGAATTCACGTGTCGCTTGAAAATTATTAACACTATTAATGTTATTATCTGCGAATACATTTTCATCAATACTATAACCAAATGAAACACATAACCATCTCGTGAATCGCTTGGTATTCGTACGATTCAGAGATAGCGGTGCAGAGAACCAATATGTTTGTCCGTTGTAGTCTTTCAAAAGTCGTTGTTGAAAATTACGACCAAATGTTTCAGGACGAAGATTTGCAAACTCACTTTTTTGATAAGAAAATTTCATTGAGATGAATTGTTGTTGAAGAAAATATTCTTGCGAAGCGAATAAAAAATATCCGAATGTGTTTGCAATCATATCTGTATTTGAAAACCCCCATTGCTCAGATTTTCCATCTAAAATTTCAACGCCTGTTAAATATAAAAGTCCACTTGCCCCACCAAGAAAAATATTTCTGTTTCGGTTTGAATCGTTTGTTTGAAGAGCTTTGTAGAAGTTACGTCCAATTTGATATGCAGAAAATGCATGTCCGAATTTATCCATTTGCATCCACTCTTTCGAATCGTCGAAGAAATGAAATTTAGTTCGCGGATAGTCTTTGTACCATAATTCATTCAATCCAATAAATGATGTTGCTGATACGCCAGTTGCTATAGAAGAAAATAAGGTGTTGTATTTTTTTTGTTTCGAAAGATTTACTACAAGCGAATCATTTTCCTGCGCGAAAGCCGACAAAGAAAAAAGAACTATTGTAAAAAGTGTTAAACTTTTCTTCATCGCTGAATATCGATAGAGTCGAGGTATTGCTGATATGCTCTGGCATATTGTTGATGCTCTGCGTAGTTCACGGCAAAATTATGTTTGCCGGTTCCTCCGGGTTGTGCGCACATGAAAATGTAGTTGTGCCTAGCAGCGTTTAACACAGCTTCGATGTATGATTTTTCTACGATGTGTATTGTGGCTGGAGGGAGTCCTTTATAGAGATACGTGTTGTAAGGAGAATCAAATTTCAAATCAGCATGTCGAACACGTTGCCTTTTCTCTTTCGTATTAATTCCAAATAAAACGGTTGGATCAGATTGAAGCAACATGTTTTGCTTTAATCTATTTAAATAAAGTCCTGCTATTTGCGGAGCTTCATCTTTATTGGCAGTTTCTCCTCTAACAATAGATGCAAGGACACAAACCTCATGCTCTGTTAAGCCGATGCGCGATGCCAACACGTCTTGTTCATTGGTCCAGAATTCATCATAGAGGGTGTTTAGTCTTGAAAAGAAATTCTCCGGTGAGCTTGTCCAATACATTTCGTAGGTGTCTCCTAACAATCTTTCTAATACACGTTGCTGGCGAATTTCGAGCGGTAGTGTATTGGTGTTGGGTGCAAGTAAATCTAAATTGTTGTTGACATAACTCATGAACTTGGCGCTGTCTTGCTCGAATTTTTTTCCGAATCGCTGTGCCAATTTGTAAATTGTTTTAATGTTGTCAATTCGGATGGAAACAGCATCCTGACTCCCTGAATTTAGTTTATTGAAAATAGTACGCGCAGATAAATTACCACTGATGGTGTATTTGCCTGGCGGGAATTTATCTGCTGATTTAAAGAGTGATGTTATTTTCCATTTGTAAAAAACAACACTCGGAGATTCTGCATTTTTATAAAGTGAATCCAAAATTGCTTTTTCAACATCGGCGCTTTTATTGTTTGAAGGGATGTAAATTGAAAACTCTTTTCCGTTGGAGTTCAGCGGTGAAAGAACAAGGACATAGGATGCAATGATAAAGGCAATAACAAATGAAGTCGCAATAACAACCGCGGCAACTTTTTTATTATTCTTAAAGTAGTTTTTCATATCTATTTACAATTCTATTGATACACATTTGCTCTCGGCTAAAATCAAATCCGCATTTGCTGAAGAGCGATATGCTCGGCACATTGTCTTTATCTATTAGCGCGAATATCTTGTTTATGTGTTGGTCAAATGTAAGTTTTTTAATTAAGAGACGAATGGCCTCTTTGCCGGATCCCTGCTGTTGGTCTTTTCTATTTGGAATGAGTATTCCTATGCCGATGGATTTGTCGGCTTCATTAAAATTAAAAGCATCTAATATGCCGATTGATTGGTTGTTCTCTGTTTTTCGAATGATCCATCGTTGTTGTTTATGAAGCGGGTAGAGTCTCGATGGAAAAAAACAATCTGTTATTTCCTCCAAAGTATACGGTCCTGGATGTTCATTTATGTGCCAATATTCCTCTAAATTTTCAACCCAATGTATGTATGGAAGATCTTCTCTTGTGATTTCTGAAATGTATATTTTCACCATGTAGTCTTATTCTCTTCAAAAATAAGGGAAATGCCTTTGAGATAATGAAAGACCTTCGTTTCTTTGTTCTATGATGAAAACGAGAACTTTATTTTTACTTGCTTTTGTTGTAGCCCTATTAAGCAGCTGCAGCATCAATAAGAATATCATGTTTCAAACAGACACCGAGTACGAGTTTAAGAAACCAGATCTCGATTCTACAAACAAAGAATACAAACTAGCCCCATTCGATTACATTACGATAAACCTGTTTACAGGAGATGGTGCAATGATTTTAGAATACACCACGAGCGGAATTGAACGTCAGCCGAATTATGGCGGATTCGATCTTTATTATATACTTGACAAGAACGGTGAAGTAGATCTACCTGTATTAGGAAAAACTAAGTTGTCTGGACTTTCAATTCCAGAGGCGCAGCAATATCTAGAGTCGAAGTTCATTAACTACAACGATCCTTTTTGTTTGGTTCGTGTTTTAAATAGAAGGGTAATGGTCTTTTCAGGAGAGGGAAGCCTTGGTACAGTTGTGCCTTTGGCCAATCAGAATATTTCTGTGTTAGAAGCCATTGCACTAGCAGGAGGAATTCGTGAAAGAGGAAACGCTTCGAAAGTGAAAATCATAAGAGGTAAGAATGGGGTTAATGAAGTATACCGATTGAATCTTTCAACGATAGAGGGTGTGGAGAGCGCGAAGATGATTGTGCAAGCTGGAGACATTATTTATGTAGAGCCCGTTCCTCAAATCACAAACGAATTTGTGAAGGATATAGCGCCACTGGTTAGCTTGGTTTCTTCAACATTAATATTATTCTTGGTTGTTACGAATTAAACGATGCGAATAGAGAAGACCGAATTTCGAGACTTGCTTGTTGTTCATTTACCTGTTTTTGGTGATGAGCGAGGAAGGTTTCAAGAGACCTTTAAGGAGGCGCAATTCAGAATAGAAACTGGATTCAACATAACATTCGTTCAAGACAATGAAAGCCTTTCTTCGAAAGGGGTTTTGCGAGGGTTGCATGCTCAGAAATCGCCCAAGTCACAAGCTAAATTGTTGCGTGTTGTTAGAGGAAGTATTTTAGATGTGGTGGTTGATCTGCGCCGAACCGAACCAACATTCGGTAAGAGTTTTCAAATTGAATTGAAAGAAGGAGATGGAAAGTCTTTGTTCATACCAGAAGGTTTTGTTCATGGCTTTTATTGTCATGAAGATCAAACGATAGTGCAGTATAAATGCACGAATTACTACGATAAGAATTCCGAAATCTGTTTGAATGCTTTCGACACTTCGGTCAATATTCATTGGCCGGAAGGGGGAAAGTTACTTTCGGAAAAAGATAAAGAAGGACAATCCTTGTCAGAATTGAGCGATTTGTTTTTCTAGTTGTTCGGTTTTATTCGAAAGGCCACACTAGGCAATCGCTTTGTTATACTTCCTTCAATGTTTTCATCTAAAATATATTTCGAAGCTGCGTCACGTTCAAAAACTTCCTTCATATCGCGAACTCTTCCGAAGGGAACGCCATTTTGATTTGCGTGTTTTTCAAAGTCAGTGCACGTAATTTTTTTGAATTCAGTTTGAAGAATTTCTTTCAAGTCAATTCTGTTTTTTACTCGGTCGGTATTAGAAGAAAAGCGATTGTCGGAAGATGCATTTGAGTCATGAAGAATTAAGCAGAGTTTGCGAAATTGCTCGTCGCTACCAATTGCCAAGACTACCCATTTCTCATCTTGTGTTTGGAAAAGTTCGCCGTAGGGTGCGATATTCGGATGCAGTGATCCCATGCGCTGTGGAGTATTTCCAGTCATGAGAAAGTAACTCGCTTGATTTACCAAAGAGGCGAGAGCTGCTTTTTCAAGAGAGACTTCAACACATGAACCTTTTCCTGTTTTTGTTTTTTGAATAAGCGCGCAAAGTATTCCTTCCTTCAATTGATGCGCGGCCAAAACATCGATCAGTGCTACAGGCATTTTTGTTGGAGGACCATCCGTACTTCCGTTCATAAACATGAATCCGGTTTCCGCTTGAAGAACAACATCGTATGCGACGCGATCTTTTTCAAATTCGAATCCGCGAATAATGCCTTGAATTAAGTGAGGAAATTTTTGTGAGAGTAGTTCAGCATTCAACTGAAATTTCGTGGCATCGCTTCCTTTGAAATTTGAAAGCACGATATCAGCCGTTTCCAATTCCGAATGAATTAGAGCGATGTCTTTTTCATTGGTTAAATCTACAAAGTGAATTTCTTTCTTGTAATTGATGGAAGAGTAGTAAGAACTGATTTTTTCTTTCGATTCTAACGGCGTGTGCCAAGTGCGAGTTACGTCGCCGCCAGTTTTGGCGTTTTCGAATTTTATAACATGTGCGCCAAGTTCAGCAAAGAAAGTTCCCACCTGTGGTCCCGCCAATACTGAGGAGCAGTCTACTACTTTAAGTCCTTCAAACAATTCCATGAAGTAAAGGTAAAGACTTTACTTTTTAAGTAAGGCTTCCTTGTATTTTTCGAGACATCTGTTTCTAGCGAACGTATGTTCTACAATCGGCAATGCATAAGAAGATGTATTGAATTCAGGTATCCATTTTTTAATGTACTCGTTCTGTTTGTCGAATTTTTCCATCTGCGATGTGGGATTGAAAATCCTGAAATACGGCGCTGCATCGCATCCGCTTCCTGCGGCCCATTGCCAACCACCAATGTTACTGGCTAAATCGAAATCCAATAATTTTTCCGCGAAGTAGCGCTCGCCCCAGCGCCAGTCGATAAGCAAATGCTTCGTAAGAAAACTCGCCACCACCATGCGTACACGGTTGTGCATGAATCCTGTTGCATTCAACTCGCGCATGCCTGCATCTACAAGCGGATAGCCGGTCTTCCCTTCACACCACAACTTGAATTCTTCTTCGTTGTTGTTCCATTCAATGAAGTCGTATGCCGGCTTGAAAGCATTGGAAACGGTATTAGGAAAGTGATAGATGATCATTTGATAGAACTCTCTCCAGATTAACTCATTCAGCCATTTCTCATTCGATGTTAAGGCGTAAAGCGTTAAGGCGCGCGTGCTTACCGTTCCGAATCGAAGATGCAAACTCATACGCGTAGTTCCAGGAATTGCGGGAAAATCGCGGTTCAGATGATAGTTTTGAATTGCATCAGTATTGAGTTCGATAGTTGGAAATGGAATGCCCGATTTCTCGAATCCAATTTGTTCCAAGGATGGTAAATCAAAAGGTGCAGTTTGAAGGAAATTCGCTGAAAGTTCTTCAGATGGAAAGCAGATTATTGGATGAGCACTTAAGCGAGCTTTCCATTTTCTGCTGTAAGGTGTGTAAACGGTATAAGGCAGTCCATCGTCTTTTAAGACTTCACTCGGCTCGAAAACGACCTGATCTTTCTTTCCAATAAACTGAATGCCCTTTTCCTTCAAGGTGTCATAAATACGCTTGTCTCTTTCTCTCGCATTGGGCTCGTAATCGCGATTGGCATACAACGATTGCACATCGTATTCGGAAGTTATTTTTTCGAAAACTTCTTCCGGAGTTCCATGATAAACACGCAAACTACTTCCAACTGAAATTAATTTTTCTTGAATAGCGGTTAGACTCGCATGAATGAATTCCACACGCGCATCTTTCTTTGGAAGATGCTTAAGAATGGTTGTGTCGAATATGAAAATTGGAAGCACAGGAAGTCCTGCAGAAAGCGCTGCGTGCAACGCGTGGTTGTCAGTTAGGCGCAGATCTCTGCGAAACCAATGAATGTTAATTTTCTGCTTTTCCATATACGTTGGTCAATGCTTCTTGAATGGTATTGAATTTAAATCGAAATCCCGTCGATGTAATTTTTGAATTAGAAAGCCGCTGACTCACCAAGACCAATTGAGCCATCTCTCCGAAGATAAGTTTCAAAAAGAATGCAGGCGTTTTCGGAAGGAAAAATGGACGGTGAAGCACTTGAGCAAGGGTTTTCGAAAATTCTTGATTGGGAACGGGTGTCGAGGAAGTCGCGTTGTAAACTCCCGAAGGAATATCATTCGAAATGCAATAAGAGAACATCTCTATCAAATCTTGTTCGTGAACCCAACTCATGTATTGTTTTCCATCTCCAACTGCAGAACCGATCCCTGCTTTGAAAATTGGGGTTAGTTTTTTCAAGGCGCCGTCGTTTGCGCTGAGCACAACACCAATGCGCAAATGAATTTTTCGAATGGAAGAATTAAGTATTGAAGCTGCTTCTTCCCATTGCTGCGTTAAATCGGAAAGAAAGCCAGATCCTTTTTCAGCTGTTTCATCTTGCACTTCATCAGAGTTCTTGTAAAATCCAGATGCACTTGCGCCAACAAATACGGCAGGCATTGAATTCATTTCATTCAATAATTCACACAAGAATTCTGTGGATGAAATGCGACTCGAAACCATAAGCTCTTTGTTCGCTGCAGTCCATTTATTGGCTACACTGAAGCCCGCCAGGTGAATGACTGATTGAATTTCAGGAAGTAAAGTTTTGTTTATTTCCTTCGTGGTTGGATTCCAGTATACGTGTTGAAAATGTTCGGAGATGACTCTTTCTTGATTTCTTTGTGTGGAAAGATTCGTTACTGAATGACCTTCCTTCAACAACAGTTGAATCAATTGCTTTCCAATAAATCCAGTGCCTCCTGTGATTAATACGTTCATAGAGATTAAACACCTGAGGAGTGATTTAGTTCTCGTGTATTTTTTGAAGTTCTGCTAGTTCGAAATACAGCCCTTTCTTATCGAGTAATTCCTCGTGTGTTCCGCTTTCAGCAAGCTGTCCTTGTTGCAAGACGAATATCTTGTCGGCATGATGCACGCTGCTTATGCGATGAGAAATAATAATGTTAGTTTTTCCCTCACGTACTTGTTTCAGTCCGCGCATAATTTTCTCGTCGGTTTGGGTGTCAACGGCCGAAAGACAATCGTCGAGAAGTAAGATTTCTGGATTGGAAATAATAGCTCTCGCGATGGAAAGTCTTTGCTTTTGTCCACCACTTAAGTTAATTCCTCGTTCTCCTAAAAGTGTCTCGTACTTCTCTTCAAAGCCGAGAATGTTCTCATGTAAATCTGCAATTTGAGCCGCCTTAATTACTTCTTCAAGAGAAGCGTTTGCATTTCCGAAACGAATGTTGTTTTCAATGGTGTCTGAAAACAGGAATACATCTTGCGGGACAATACCCATGAGGTTTCGGTATTCGTTTGTTTCAAGATTGGCAATGTCAATTCCATTCACATCTATACTTCCTGAAGTCGGCATGTATGCCTTCATTAACAATTGAACAATCGAAGATTTTCCCGATCCGGTATGGCCAATGAATGCAATGGTCTCTCCTTTATGAATGCTTAAGTTTAAGTTGGAAAGGGCAACAATATCCGTCTCGGGATAAGTGAACGAAACATTTTTAAATTGAAGTTCTTCAAAGTTTTTTACTACTTCATTGCCACTTGGAATGGCCGAATTTTGATTCAAGAAAGCCAAGATGCGTGTCATACTTGCTTCACCCTTCAACACTAAACTGGTCACCCATCCCACACTTGCAAAAGGCCAAGTGAGTAGGTTCACATAGAATATGAATTGAACAATAACTCCGTAAGTAATATTTCCTGCAGCTACTTCCCGAGCACCTATGTACAAGGTGAGTAAAGTTGAAAGGCCAACCAACATTCCAATAACCGGCATGAATAAAGCATCGGTCTTAACCAAATGCATTTGTAGCGTTTTATACGATTGACTTTGTTTGAAGAAGTGCTTCACAAAGTGATCTTCCAAACCGAATCCTTTCAGTACACGAATGCCACTCATACTTTCTTGAACCGTGGTAGAAAGTTCGCTTTGTTGACGTTGAACACGTTCTGTTTTTTTATTAATTCTTCGGCTAACCAAGAAGATTCCAATCATCATGAAAGGCAAAGGCAATAAGGTATAGAATGTCAGCTTAGGTGAAATCTTGTACATGATTCCGATGCACATAGCGAACAACACAATTAGGTTCAACGTGTACATAACAGCAGGACCGAGGTACATACGAACACGGCCAACGTCTTCGCTAATGCGATTCATTAAATCGCCCGTTCGATTCACTTTGTAAAATGAAACATCAAGTTTTTGGTAGTGCGCGTAAATGGAATTTTTTATGTCGAATTCCATCCAGCGTGACATGACGATGAGTGTTTGCCTTTGGAAGAACAAGAACAACCCTTTGATTAAATAGAAGAATAAATAAAGGCCTGCAATAAGGACAGAAATGTAGATGACCCAATCTGTGAAAGCTTCATTGTTTCGAGCTTCAGGAATGTCGTTCGAAAGTCCAAACCAACTTCTGAAAAGTGCTAAGGTTTCCGGGTAGTGAATGGTTTGGACTTTTCCTTGCGCTGCGCTGAGTGCTTCAGCAAGGAAGTCGACGCCTTCTCCAACAACAATTGGGGCATATACATTGAACGCTGTGGAAAGCACAATGAATAACGTGCCGAGTAGGAATCGTCCGCGGTATTTCCAAAAAAGATAATTGAGTTTTAAGAGTGCTTTCAAAATTAGAATTCAAAATTCCAAGTAATACTCGGAAGTATAGGAAATAAGCTGACTTGCTTTGCTGTAATCTGAAATCCACCGTTGTCATTGGAATCAGTAGCGAAGTAAATGAAGTACGGATTCATGCGATTGTACAAGTTGTAAATTGAAAAGTTCCAACTGCTTTTGAATTTGCGAGGTTCTTCAACCACTTGATTCAGTGCCGCGTCGAAACGAGAACGAGTAAGTTTTCCTTTTACATTCAAAGAGAAATCGGCGCGGTGGTAGGGTGCCATGCGGAAACTGTTTCTTTCACCATAAACCTCCACTAAATTTCCTTCAAAGAAATATCTTGAAACAGGAAGAGTAATTGCATTGCCGGTGGCGTATACGAAAACAAAACCTAAGTCAACTCGCGGCGAAATTGTATACATTAACACAATGTTCATGTCGTGCCGTCTGTCCCAGCGAGTAGGATAGGCCTTGCCGTTATTAATTTCTTCGAATATTCTCATTGTCTTCGACCAAGTATATCCAACCCATCCTGAGAAATCGCCCATACGTTTTTTAAGGAAGAACTCTGCTCCGTAACTGTATCCTCTTCCGAAAACAAGTAAATTATCAATGTTGTCTCCAACAGTTTGGTCAGGAGTTGATCCTTCGCGGTAATCACTTTGATTGCGCATGTCTTTGTAATATAACTCTACGCTTGATTCCCAGCTGTCGTCGAAGAAATTTCTGAAGTAACCAATACTTGCTTGAGAAGCCAACTGTGGTTTTAATCGATCGGTGCTTGGAAGCCAAACGTCTGTTGGAAGGGAAGAAGGAGAAAGACTTGTAAGTGTTATAAATTGAAGGTTTCGCGACAGGGCGAATTTAAAGCTAGAAGCTTTATTAATTTCATAGCGCGCGTTTAAACGAGGTTCGAAACCAACGTAGTCTGCTACCTTTTTGTTCTTTTCGTATACGGTTGTAATGGGAACAGTAGATCCGCCTACACTTGAAGAAGATGTGGGATAAGTGTAGCGAGTAAACGGTCCCACGTGCATGAAATACGGAATGCGAACACCAGCGTTGATTCTCCATTTTTCATTCACATCAAAGTCATCTTGAAAATAGGCAGCAGCTTCGTGAGAATACAATCTAACCTGTTCTCCTAAATCGAATTCGACATCGCCACTGGAAGCGTATGTATTGTTCGGAGTAAATTGGTGGTAGGTATAATCTAAACCCCATTTCATTCGATGGGTTGGATTTGGGTAATAGCTCCACTGAATTTTCGACCCGTAGTCTCGAATACCGCTGCTTAGTCCGAAGGTGAATTGATCCTGCGTTCCTTCGAATTGAAATTTATAATCGGTATAGGTTAAAATGGCATTCATGAAAAGTTTGTTACCCGATTGGTGAGCCCAGCGAATAGTGCCTGTTGTATTGCCCCAAGGAATTCGGGTAGAGAATCCAGCGTTCGCACTGTTGAAAGAGAAGACATCTTTTCCGGTGTATACACTTGCGAACAACTGATCGCGGTTGGAAAGTCTGTAATTGAATTTTGCATTCAAGTCATAGAAGAAATACCCTGAACCATTGAATCCGCTTTCCGGATTTATAAATGGCTTGGCTAGTACATCAATGTAGGTTCTTCTTCCAGATAAAATAAATGAGGAAGTATCCTTTTTAATAGGTCCTTCAACAGTAAATCGACTGGCTATTGTGCCAATTCCGCCCGCTCCGTGAAACGACTTGCTGTTTCCCTCTTTTAGATTAATGTCTAAGACGGAGGACAGCCTTCCACCGTAAGAGGCTGGTCCACCTCCTTTGGTAATTTCAATATTCTTAACGGCGTCTGCGTTGAACACACTGAAAAAACCGAACAGGTGAGAAGCGTTGTAAACGGTGGAATTATCGAGTAGAATTAAATTCTGATCAACACCTCCGCCGCGAACGTAGAATCCTGCATTTCCTTCACCGCTGCTTTGAACTCCTGGCAAGAGCGTGATTGTTTTAAGAATGTCAACCTCTCCGAAAATAACGGGAATTTTTTTAATTTGATCAATGCCAATCTCAATTTTACCCATGTCGGTACTGCCGACATTTTCCCTGCGCGTACCTTCAATGATAACGGGTCCACCCGTAAACGAAACAGGTTTCATTTCGAAATCCTTATGCAAGTTTGCCTGAAGCTTAAGCGCTATATTCTGATTTTCGAAGCCAACACAGCGAATTTCCAACTCATAACTTCCTGAGGGAAGTGTAATAGAATAAAAACCGAAACTGTTTGTTACCGCACCTTTGTTAGCTGCTTTGATGAAAACGGTTGCGCCAATGATACTCTCTCCAGTTTCTTGATCACGCACTTCACCGCTAACGGTATAGTTTTGAGCCGAAGAAGTAAGACCAAGCAATAAAGAGAAAAGTAAAATAAATACGCTATTTTTCATATTGAAATTTCGAGTGCGAAGTTAATTCGATACTAGTAGTGGAAACATTATTTTTTTCGATTTGTTCTACATCGTAATTTCGCGGTCGAATGAAAAAATCTTTAGCGCTCTTTGTGGTTTTTCACTTTGCTGTTTTGGCTTTAGGTCAATTAGCAAACCGCACGACTTATGCTGTCAGAGCAGATAAGGCGCCAGTGCTTGATGGGTTGCTAACTGACGAGGCTTGGAGTAAAGCTCCTGTTACCGATCAGTTCTGGGGACTGCAACCATACCCTGGGCGCTTGCAAAACCACAATACGGAGATTCGAGTAGTCTATACCAACGAAGCCCTTTATGTTGGGATTTATGCTTTTGATCCTGCCCCTGACAGTATCCTCCAGCAACTTACAGGAAGAGATGGCGACGGAAATTCAGATTATGTTGGTGTTGCTCTGAATTGTTACAAGGACGGTGTAACGGGATATATGTTCGCGGTATCGCCGAGAGGTGAACAGTACGATGCGAGGCAGTCAAATGACGGAGAAGATGCATCGTGGAATGCAGTGTGGGATTGTAAAACTAAGATTGTGAAGGACGGTTGGATTGCGGAGTTCAAGATTCCCTATGCTGCATTGCGATTCCCGAATCTTCCAGAACAAAATTGGCACGTTAATTTTGTTCGTGAAATTAGAAGAACGCGCATTCAGGCTAATTGGAGTTTCGTAGATCCTGCAGGACCAGGTTTCTTGGCGCAAATGGGAAATTTGAAAGGTATAGCAGGGATCATTCCCCCGAAACGTATTTTCTTTTATCCATATATTTCAACATACAGTCAGAAAGAACAGGCCGGAAGTAATGAGTTCGCCTATAATGCGGGAATGGATTTAAAGATCGGATTGAACGAGGCGTATACACTAGATGCCACGCTTATTCCAGACTTCGGTCAAACTATCAGCGATCAATTGATCTTGAATTTGACTCCTTACGAAATACAATTTCAAGACAATCGACCTTTCTTCAATGAAGGGTTAGAGCTTTATGAGCGTGGTGAAATATTTTATTCTCGAAGAATTGGAGATACTCCATTTCGATTTTACGCTGCAAGTTCAGACGAGAGAGAGAACGAAGTTTTAATTTCCAATCCTTCGCAACAAAGAGTCATTAACAGCACGAAAATAGGCGGACGCAATTCAAAGGGCTTGGCCATTGGGTTTTTGAACAGTTTGACCACTGAGAGCTATGCTGAGTTTCGCGATACAATTACAGGAAGAATAAGGACAGAACTGACAAATCCGATAACAAATTCCAACGTGTTCGTTGTGGATCAGAATCTTCGAAACAATTCATTTGTTTCATTCACAAACACGAATTTGACCAGGGCAGGTAGAGCCTATGACGCGAATGTGAGCGCTGTCGAAGGTACTTTTCGAAATAAGAAAAATACCTACGAACTACATTTACATGGTGCTTATTCAATGAAGAATGGTGTAGATTTATTTGACAATACGCCAGATGATAAAAATGGGGGTATGGGTGAAGTGAGATTTTCTAAAGTGAGTGGAAATTTCACTTTCCAATTGTCACATTACACAGAAAGTGATACCTACGATCCGAATGATTTGGGATTTTTGCAAGCGAATAATGAGCAAGTGAATTCCGGTACCGTTGGTTACAATATCTACAAGCCTTTTTGGAAGTTAAATAAGGCTTGGACGAATTTTACCTATTCTCGATCGAATTTGTACTTCCCGAAGGCCTTTACTGCTAATTACATCGATGGCGAATTCACCGTGATTACAAATAGATTTTTGTACATTAATCTAAATTATGATTCAAATCCAACGCGAGGATTCGATTATTTCGAGCCGCGTGTTGATGGAATGAAATTCCAAACCTATAAATATTTCAGAGGCGGAATCTACTTAAGTTCAGATTATCGTAAGAGATTGGCGATTGATGCTGGTTCAGGATATGGGTCATACGAGAACGACGGGCGATATGTGTTTAATTGGCGAGTTTCTCCGCGTTTCCGTTTGAACGACAAATGGATGTTTACTTATGTCTACAGTAAACAGCAACACTTCAATGATTTAGGTTTTGCGACGTTTGATTCGGGGTCTCCGGTTTTTGGTAGACGCGATGCAATTTCGCATACCAATGTGCTTACGGTGGCCTTTGCCTTTAATCCGGTGAATAGTATGAATGTACGCTTCCGTCACTACTGGGGGTATTCAAGGTATCATGAATTTTATAGTTTGAATAACGATGGCTCGCTCGGTTCGACAGCTTATGATGGCTATAACGAGGAAACCAACGACTACTCACTTGCAAATCGAGATTTTAATTCGCTGACTGTCGATTTGTTTTACAAATGGATTTTCCGTCCGGGAAGTGAGATGATATTCGCGTGGAAGTATGCTATCGTAAATGAGGACAATCAGATAGCAGCGAACCTAGCTTCAGATTTCAGATCGACCACTGAGCTGCCTTTCAGCAATTCAGTCTCACTTCGAATGATATACTTCCTAGATTATCGAATGCTTTCCAAAAACAAAGGGGAAGGGGTATACAAATACCAATAAAATCTTTTAACTTTAGTGGTGCAACCCTTTTTGAAGGGCAATTGTCTATGCTATAAGAATGGAAGAAAAGAATCTCATACAAGCATGTATTCGCGGCGACAAATCGGCGCAGCACTTGTTGTACAAGAAGTTTTCTTCATTGGTTTACGGTATATGCCTGCGTTACGCTAAGAATAAGATGGAAGCGGAAGATTCTATGCAGGAGGTTTTTGTAAAGATTTACAATCATCTGAAAGACTACCAATCTGCAGGAAGTTTCGAGGGATGGATAAGACGAATTGCCGTTAATACAGCGATAACGAGTTATAGAAAAAATTTAAAAGGTCGGTTGGAAGATGAAATCGATGACCGATCTGAATATGCGACAAGTTTGGTAGAGAATCATGATGTAGACTACACCATGGAAGAACTCATGATTTGTGTTCAAGCTCTTCCAGATGGATATCGCACCGTTTTTAACTTGTATGCGGTTGAAGGATACAAGCACAAAGAAATCGCCGAGATGTTGGAAATAGACGTCAACACATCGAAGTCACAGTTTTCAAGAGCAAAAGGACATTTACAAAAAGCGTTACTCGATTTGAGTTCGCGCAAAAAAGTACTAGAAGTATAAGCGTATGGAAAATTTAATGAATAAGATCGCAGGCGATCTAAAGAATTTCGCTCCTGAAGCTCCAATAGGAATGGAGGAACGCATTCAAACAGCGTTGTCGAAGAAGAAGTCCTTTTGGGCGTTCTCTTGGTACACCCTGAATGTATACGTTGTAGCATTAGTGGGTGCAGGTGTCTTGGCTTTGGTCTTTTCGAATCGTGGCGAAAGCAATGTTGTTGCGCAAAGCGCAGCCCCTGCTGCAACGGAAGTAAAGGCAACTCCTACGGTTGTTGCTGATTTGAATGCGAATGGCCATGTGATTTTGGACGCAGAGAAGGAATCGAAATCGACTCCAGTAAAAACAACAAGAGTACGAAAGAGTGTTCAAGTAGAAACCAGCGCATCTGCCTTGGTGGTTGAAAATTGTCAAACTGCTTCGATTGCAGAACCTGCTGTTGTGGAGGTCGCAGAAACTGTTGAAGTTCAGAGAACGCCCGAGGAAATTCAAGTTCCAAACCCAGTAAACGAAGTCGTAAAACCTAAAGGAAGATCTTTGAGGTTGACAAGACTTACAGGAAAGTGATTTCATACATTCGTGGTATGAAGCGATATTTTTGGTTAATAGGTTTGTTTGTGATTTTAGCCCAAGAGTCTTGGGCTTTTGTCGTCTCAGACACCCTTATAATCGACGGAGAAACTATTTACATTGAAGAGCGCGACACACCCATTTCCGATTCTTTGAGTAATTCTCGAAAGAACGATTTCAAAGAAAAACGCAAGCCGCTTATTTGGGGATTAGATGCTGCTTATGGAATGCAGATGACCGACTTCTCCATTTCTAATTTCAACAACCAAGAACTTGTCAGCGTTAACGGATTTTCAGGTATTTCAAATAGTACATTTTATCATTCTGGAGCTTCGGTGGGTGGATATTTGATGGTTCATCGGAACATTGAGATTGGAGCCTCCATAAACATTTTCGAGGGCGGGGTGTCTGAGTCAACTGCTCTATTAAATACATCTAACACATCGGTTTCATTTTACTTGGATGAAGATCAGATTCAACATGTTTTTCAAACAGAAGTTCAGCCTCAAGTTTTTGAATTGGATACGGCTGCGGTTACCACATTCTCCAACGTGTTTAATCTTTCGTCTTTTCAAATTCCTTTGAAATTCCGATTTTATGTGAATGAATTTACACCGAAGTCGAAATGGAAAGCCTATGGTGAAATTTCGCCCGTCTATCGATCGTTTAGGTTGCAGAACAGGTCTTCAGATGCAAGTCAAATGCTCTTTATAAATGCTTCAGGAGATTTTGAATATCTGAATATAGTTGATCAGCGTTTTCAAAGTTTCGGAGTTCTTGTTGGAGCTGGATCAGAGTTTCAATTGAGAAAAAGAGTGAACGCATTTGTTCAAGCGAATTGGAGTTTTCCTCCCATAAATTCGTCAGATAATAATGGAGCGAATTATTTCGCGCAATACAGCAATGTGTTTCTTGGGATTCGAGTATTAATAGGAGACGGCAAATAAAATGAAGGTTTTGACTTATATTCGTGGTATGCGAAATTACTTACTACTTGTTCTTTTGGTTGCGTCATTTTCAGTGCGCGCACAATTTCCAAATCCGAGTTTTGAGCAGAACACAGCTATGCCTCAACTGCTTGGAGAGTGGAATAAGATTATTGGATGGACCAATGCAGGAAGTGATCTAGCCGGTCCGGATTATTTCAAAGTGGGTGCAAGCGCATCGTGTGATTTACCCGAGACGCCATTTGCTATCGTAAACGCTCAAAACGGCAATGCACTTGTTGGGATTCAATTGTGTGGAAGGAAATTTACCAACAAAAGATCATACCTTCAGTCTCAGCTTCAAAGCCCTTTAATACGAGGTAAGAAATACAAGTTTTCTTTTTATCTGTCGAATGGAAGGCTAACTCCATCAAGTAACGCAGGTTTAGCCATAGACCGCATAGGAATTTATATTTCTTCATTTGCGCCCGTTCAGACAGGATATGACCCTCTGTATTTTACTCCTCAATTTGCAATAGACACAGTGTTCTATTCAGAGACGTGGAAGAAGATTAGCTTTGAGTACGTTCCCTTGATTGACAATGAAAAGTTTATTACTTTGGGTGTCTTTGGTGCAGATTCTGAAAGAGAAATCATAGAGCACTTAACCGAAGAAAATCTCAATCCAGAGATTGGTTATTATTTCGTAGATAATTTTTCTTGTATTGAAATAGACGGAGATAATGTTCCAGATGAGAATCTCATTGACAAAGGTCCTGCCCCGAGCAAAGTAACTTACGTGTTTGTTCCAAATTCATTCACACCAAATGGAGATGGTCAGAATGATGTGTTTATGCCTATTGGAGAAGCTGGGAATATTATTAGTGTCGAGGTGTTTTCTCGTTGGGGAGAAATACTTTTTCAATCGAAAAACAATCCGAATCCCATGTGGGATGGAACCAACGGAAAAAATAGTTGTCCAGATGGAACGTACTATTACGTTGTGAAATACAGTATTCCGAGGTTGGGAGAAGAGGGAACTCAGACGGGATATGTAACACTTATGCGCTAGTAGCAGTACCTTCGCAACATGAAGGTTATTCAAGAAGTTCCGCTTAAAGTTTCTCCTTTGGTTCAAGATCTATTGAATCAATCGGAGCAAGTGAGAACGTTTGTTTCAGATTTTTTTTCGAAGGAGAACTGCATTTCAGCTGCAGGAAAGAGATCGTTTTCAAAGGGAAATCGCGACGTTTTAGTTGCGCAATTGAGTGCGCAATATGCCATTGAAATCACTTCAGATGAAGTGAAAAAGAACATTCTTTCCCTTCAATCGGAATCGACTTTTACCGTGGTAACCGGACATCAGATTTGTTCTGCGGGTGGTCCGCTTTATTTGATTTACAAAATATTTTCAGCCATTCGAATTACGCAGGAATTGAATGCCTGGCAGGATGAATTTCATTTTGTTCCAGTCTATTGGATGGCAACAGAAGATCACGACATTGAAGAGATTCGCCACTTCCATTGGGGAAATGAAAAAGTCGAACTCGCAGCGGAGTTTGAAGGAATTGCGGGAGAACTTCCAACCGAAGAATTTCTTTCTTGGTTGAATGAAAAAAGAGTTGAAGGAAAATTCAATGAAATTGGATTGAGTGAGTTATTCATTCAGGCTTATTCGAAAAAGAACTTTGCAGAAGCCACGCGCTATTGGGTGAATGAATTGCTGGGTGAATACGGAGTGGTGTGTATAGATGGAAATGATAGCGCACTGAAAGCATTGGCAAGTGGTCTTTTTGAAAAAGAGATTCAAGAAAAATTCGTTTTTTCTGAAGTGTCGAAGACCAATTTAGAAATCGAGAATTGCGGATACAATCCGAATATTCAACCAAGAAATTTCAATTTGTTTTGGTTGAACAACGAGTCTGCTCACATCAAAAGAAAACGTCTCGATTTGAAGGGCGAAGTTTTTCAAACGAGTGATGCCTTGAGACAATTTACTTCGGAAGAACTCATGCAAATTCGAAGTGAGTTGAGTCCGAATGTCTTGCTACGTCCGCTTTACCAAGAAACTATTCTTCCTAACATTGTCTACATCGGTGGTCCTTCCGAATTGGCCTATTGGCTTCAATTGAAGAATGCCTTTGCTGCTACAAACCTTCAAATGCCATTGTTGGCACATCGTCTTTCAATGGTGCTTGTTCGCAAGCGCGATTTGGAATTCGTTTCGAAAAATAATTTGAATATCGCAGAGTTGGTGCAAGAGAAATTGCACGAGGCCCAAAAGAAAATGTTAGGTGCCATGAACGCGAAGTCTTTCGAAAATGAAATTTCAACGACTTCAGAAAACTTCGAGAAATTGCGTAGTTATATATCGGAAGTAGACGCATCGCTGATGGGGTGGTTGAGCGCTGAAGAGAAGAGACAACTTGATCAATGGAGCAACATTGAACAGAAAATAAAAAAAGCTATCAAGAGCAAGGAGGAAGTGAAGTTCAATCAACTTGAAAAATTCTTTGCGTTTACTCATCCCAACCACATTCAACAAGAACGTGTTTTTTCACTTTTGTATGCAACAGAAATCGTAGGATGGAAGGAACTAAAGGAAGTTCTTGAACAGTTAGATCCGTTTAAGCATTCAAGTACAATTGCAGGATAATCGCCGCGCTTACTTTATCTAAGTTTTCTTTTTTCTGACGTTGGCTTTTGCGCATTCCACCTTGGTAAAGCGCTTCTGCAGCCAGTTGGCTGGTGTTCCTTTCGTCAATACGAACCAATTCAATCAACGGAAATTGTTTCTTCAACCAATCTGCGAATTCATTCTGCTTTATCGTGATCGGCGCTTCTGAATCATCGGCATGACGAGCTTCTCCCAAAACCAACGTGGTTATTTTTTCTTTCGGAACAAGTTGAATCAAATGCGCTTTTAGTTTGTCGGTTGGAATGGTTTCTAAAGGGGAAGCCACTATGCGAAGACTATCTGTAATGGCAAGCCCTGTTCTTTTTTCACCGTAATCTATTCCCAAGGCCTTTGACATGTTTTCGCTTATTTTTGACGAAATTATAGTAAAAGCATGTTACAGCACAAAGAGACTATCGAATTAGCGTGGGAGAATAGAGAATTATTGAAGAGTGAAAACACACGCGCCGCCATTCGCGAGATAATTGAAGCGTTAGATAAAGGGAAGTTGAGAGTGGCAGAGCCGTTGGAAAATGGTAACTGGCAAGTGAACGATTGGGTGAAGAAGGCTGTGATCTTGTATTTCCCAATTCAAGAAATGAAAACCATTGAGGTAGGTCCGTTTGAATTTCACGATAAAATGGAATTGAAGAAAGACTACGCAGCACAAGGCGTTCGCGTGGTTCCTCACGCTGTTGCCCGTTACGGTGCACATTTGGAAGCGGGTGTAATCATGATGCCTTCATATGTGAACATAGGTGCTTATGTGGGTGCAGGGACAATGGTTGATACTTGGGCAACTGTGGGCTCATGTGCCCAGATTGGAAAGAACGTTCACCTCAGTGGTGGTGTTGGAATTGGCGGAGTGTTGGAACCTGTTCAAGCAGCTCCTGTGATTATTGAAGACGACTGTTTCATTGGCTCACGTTGTATTGTTGTGGAAGGGGTAAGAGTGAGGAAGGAAGCTGTTCTTGGTGCCAATGTGGTTCTTACCCAATCAACTAAAATTGTTGATGTAACTGGAAAGGAACCTGTCATTTATATTGGCGAAGTTCCAGAACGTTCAGTGGTTATTCCAGGTAGCTTCACGAAGCAATTTCCTGCAGGAGAATTTCAAGTGCCTTGCGCATTGATTATTGGAAAAAGAAAAGAAAGCACAGACTTAAAAACTTCACTCAACGCGGCATTGCGCGAGTATAACGTTGCCGTATAATTTCAAAATATAAATGAAAAAAGTAATTCTAACTTTATTTATTGCAGCGCATGCGTTCGCAATGAACGCTCAGAAATCCGCAATAGATAAGGTTGCAAACGCCGCATGTGAGTGTATTAATAATTCAGAACTTGATGAGAGTATGACTCAACAAGATGCTGAACTTTTCCTCGGTCAATGCATGGCTCCTTCAATAATGGAGAACATGGAGGCTTTAATGAAAGAGTTGAAGCTCACGGAATTCAATCAAGAGTCGGGATACCAAATCGGAATCGAGGTTGGAAAGAAGTTAGGTGCCATGTGCCCAAAGTTCATTGAGCTTTCCATTATCATGGCGCGAAACGCCAATCAAGAAGTTCCGGTGGAAGAGGAATACGATGAATCTGAATCAGATTCAGTAGTTGAAAGCGAATATGAAGATGATGAAATAGGTGTGATCCAAGGTCGTTTCGTACGTGAAGAAGGTGGGTCTCAACGATACATCGTTATTAACATAGACGGCGTAGAGGAAAAGCTACTTTGGTTGTATTGGTTCGATGGTGCAGACGACCTACTTGCTGATCCTTCTTTTTATTTGAATCGCGAAGTTTATGTTGAATATGTGAGTTTCGAAATGTTCGACGGTATCTCAAGATCCTATGTTCCCGTTAAAGTACTGGTTAGCCTTTTAGGAAACGAATAAGCATGAAGTTTCTCATTATCCAAACCGCGTTTATTGGCGATGTAGTCTTGGCAACGCCCATGGCTGAAGCGCTTGCGCAATTGGATCATGCAGAAATTCATTTTTTAGTTCGAAAGGGAAACGAATCGTTGCTTGAGAATAATCCTTTTATTCATCGCGTTTGGATTTGGAACAAGGGGCAAAACAAACTCAGCAACCTATTCAAGTTGAGCGCTGAAATTCGAAAAGAAAAGTTCGATTGTGTGGTAAATTTGCAGCGTTTTGCTTCAAGTGGATTTCTCACTTTCAGAAGCGGAGCTTCAAAGAAAATTGGATTTCAAGAAAATCCATTTTCATTTTGTTTTACTTCGAAATTCAAGCACGAAGTGAATAACGGACAGCACGAGGTTCTTCGAAATTTAGAATTGATTCGCGAATTTGTCCCAGGCGATTTTCCTCCTAAGTTGTTCCCTTCTGTTCGCGATTTTGAGAAGGTAGCTGAATACAAGAGTAAATCATTTGTGTGTGTTGCACCTTCATCGGTTTGGTTTACAAAGCAATGGCCTAAGGCGAATTTCATTCAACTTGTAGAAGAATTATCAAAGAAGCATCACGTTTTTTTACTGGGTGCGAAATCAGATTTTAATTTGTGCGAAGAGGTGAGAGGAGTTGATAATTCAAATGCAACGAATCTCTGCGGCAAACTAAGTTTTTTAGAATCGGCTGCGCTTATGCGTGATGCCGCAATGAATTTTGTTAACGACAGTGCGCCCATGCATTTTGCCTCGGCTATGAATGCGCCAACGACTGCATTCTTTTGTTCTACCATTCCTGAGTTTGGATTCGGTCCACTTTCAGAGCGTTCACGAATTGTCGAATCTTCTGAAGATTTACCCTGTCGTCCATGCGGATTGCACGGAAAGAAGTCTTGTCCGCTTGGCCATTATAAGTG
>Ga0315902_10003280_pt1 | contig 24348 bp, 43 predicted proteins | sample LakEriMetagenome_9_FD_203523 | JGI IMG/M metagenome (GOLD analysis project Ga0315902, IMG submission 203523) | Freshwater fungal communities from buoy surface, Lake Erie, Ohio, United States - Buoy 12 MA117 | ecosystem: Environmental > Aquatic > Freshwater > Lake > Lake biofilm | place: USA... | reverse complement strand
GAATTTGCCATACATGATATTATAACTAAAAATAGACTGCTTTACACTTTTATTTTAAAGAACTTCAACATCCTACTTTAGAATGTTGCCTTTGTCAAGAGAAAACTTAGCGGGTATCGGATTCGAACCGATGATCTTCACGTTATGAGCGTGACGAGATGACCTCTTCTCCAACCCGCAAAATCTTAAGAACACGAACACTCTACCACAATTTACTCGTCTGTCAACATGAAAGAAGGACTTTCTTCAACCAAATCGTCATTATTATTTGTATTATTAATGATTGATTTCGTGATTGGGCAATAATTGTGCCAAGTTGGCTTGGCGAAAGCAAATCTGTTTGCCATTACTTCCATGGCTTCTAAATTTTTATCCACAAGAACAGCAGATCGACCAAGACGAATAGCTGCTTCACCTATGGTGCCGCTACCAGCAAAAAAATCAAGCACTTTATCATTCGGGTTTGTGTGAACGCGAATAATTCGATTTATAATACCCAAAGGTTTTTGTGTAGGATAACCTGTTTTTTGTTTACTAGTTGGACTTACTATTGTATGCCACCATACATCTGTTGGAGTCTTGCCAATCGCAGCTTTTTCTGGCCCAACAAGATCTGGTGCCATATAAGGAATGCGATCAATATCTTTGTACCTATATGTATAATTATTCTCTGTCTTTGAATACCAAAGAATATTATCATGTTTGGCTGACCACCGCTTCTTTGCTCGCGCTCCATAATCGTAAGACCAAATAATTTCATTTACGAAATTTGATCTTCCAAAAATAGTGTCTAGCAAAACCTTGCAATAATGAACTTCTCTATAATCAATGTGAAAAAAGAATGAACCAGTTGGCTTTAAAAGTCTATGCGCCTCAATTAAACGAGGCTCCAAAAAACCAATATAATCTTCAAAAGCATCATCATAAGATTTAGATCCAATCTTTATAGAGCGATATTTTTCTCCTTTGTATCCAACTCTGTCACCATTTTCATCGCGCACGGTTTTGATCTGCGTTCTTTTTTGTATCCTGCCGGTATTGAACGGAGGATCAATATAAATTAGATCAAAAGAATCGTTTGGCATAGATTTAAGAATACTTAAATTATCGCCAAAATAAATATCTAAAGTAGGATCAGAAATAATGTTTGTTGAGTTGTCCATGTAACTTTATATACAAAATGGAGCCTCCATTCAGACTTGAACTGAACTCTGAGGTTTACAAAACCCCTGCATCGCCGTCTATGCTTTGGAGGCTAAAAACTATATTATCTTATTTCTTTACACTTTCTAATACTTTACACCCATTATTAGTAATATATCTTACACCGTCAATACTAATAAATCCTTTGCGAATAAGATACAATTCAAAATCTCTTTGAATTGCAGTTCTTGACAAGCCTGTTTTTGCAGCAAGCATTGATAGCGTACAATTACCTTCTTTACGAAGAATGTTCAGTATCTGCCATTCAATTCTATTCAGACCGTGAGGAAGAATATCAAGAATAAAAAACAACTTCTCAGCATCTTCCTTAGTAAATAGCTTGATATCAAATCGATCAGCATAAAGCTTGACTTCCTTTGCGCGAAGTACGCAAGATCTAGCATTGCCTCGCGAAGTTTCAGACAACATTACCAAAGCTTCTTGATCGAATTCAATGTTCGGTAGAGCTTTCTGAAAGATTTCGCTCAGTTCGTTTGTATTATAATCTGCAAATTCAATCGTCGTCAATCGATCACGCAACGGAATAAATAGCTTATCTGATTCAGTTGTCGCGAATATAAAATGATGCTTCTTGAAATTGAAGATATAATTAGCTTTACCAGCATTATAATCAATTACATGATCTTTCTCTGTGGAGAGAATAGATAGCAAGGCGTAAGTAAAGTCTCGCGGGAGACAATGCGCTTCATCAAAGAAACAAATAATTTCTTGATCTTGAATATGGGGCAGAAAAACTTGTTCAAAAAACTGATTCCCCGATTTAATACTAGAACTATTTAGTTCAAGCAGCGGCTTCTTAACTCCGGTGGTATTAAAAATATTCTTAGCAAATTCGCGAACAAACGCAGTCTTGCCGAGACCTTTTGCACCAACGAAGTTTAAAAACGGTACAAGTTCAGTCTTAGCATGAGCTTCCAAGTAAAATGAAAGCTTGCGTTTGACTTCTTCTTGTCCAACAAGTTCAGCAAAGTAGTTCATTACTGGGTAATAGTGAACTCTGCAACAGGCTCTTCGTCAAGCTGATTCTGAATCTCTTGAGGAAGTGAATCACCATCCTGAACCGAGGCTACAGGCACGTTCTGGTACTTGTTGTACCAAACACGACCAACAGTAACGGTTGCGTTAGCATCGTTGTTAAGCTTCGCGAGAAGCTCGCCCAACGTGATTTCAATAGTCGAAGTGGCTCCCTTAGGACGACCACGGCCAATCTTAGGTGATGGATTTTCCATACGCGATGACTTTAGCAGGTTTTTAGAGGTTGTCAAGAGGTCGATGCAAGATTTTTTGAGAAAGTTGAAGGATAGAGACGAAAAAAGCCCGATCTGAAACACGGTTTCATGCGCTTCGGGCTTAACTGGATTTTGATAATAAATCAAATTTTATCCAGCATATATTTGCGCTATTATATATTACACTAATTATTCTTCTTCGCGAGAATATTCTTCGTCTTCTATATAAGTATTGTCGATTTCATCGGCATAATCCTCGTAGCAAAAAACGCAAACTAGTTTCTTACCTACCTTTTGATAATCATCGTTTTTAGTATCTATAAATTCGTTGCAGTATAAACACTTTTTCATATATTGTAATAGTACATATCATATATGCAATTGGGAAAAAATAAAAACAAATTATTCATTTTTTTAAGAATTTGTTATAAATAAGTTTTCCTAAATTTGCAGCGAATTTTCTGGCTTTCTTTTCTGGTAAATCAAAAAGATGAGCATGAAACACTTCTTCAATCAAAACATTTAATTGGCGACGAGTTAATAATCTAGGATCAACATGAATTTGAGGATATTTAGTATCAGGAGAATCGCATAAACCAGAAGCGTGATGTCGTCCTAATGGTTTATTATAATTCACAGTATATTCTATACCTTCAAAATTCTTGAATTTCATAATTCATTCATTTTAGATAAGCTAACTACATAATTCATTGGATTATTCATACCATATCGCTTTTTTACTTTATTATGGTCAAAGTTTTCTCTTGATATTTCACCAAGCAGTTCGATATCGATTGATTTTTGAGTATTAGAATTAAGAGCTTTTAGAATTTTAATCTTATCTGTTCGCGCCAAAATATATTTATTAGGCTTTTTATTCTCGTATTCCTTGAGTTTTACTTTTAATTCGGGCTCACCATCACCATAATAAGTAATTGTTTTTACTTCTTCACCATTGAAATCTTCATTATCGCGAATTGTGTATATATTTTCATCAACTTCGCGTTTAGTATATTTTGCCCATGCGTATTCTCCAACAAGACCTATAAAATGAGGTAAATAATTTTCTAAAGGATTAGAAATATCTCTATCAATTAGAATACCCGAATTTTTTATATTATTAGGTTTCGCGTCGTGACGTTTCTTGGCTAATGACAATACATAATCAATTTCTTTCTTATTTAGTTTAATGATTGTCATGATTTACACTTTGAAAAATCTTTCTATTTTATAAAGATTAGAATTGATTGATGATAAAATTTTTTGCAGACGGCGAAAAATAAAAGATATGCAATAATTATAATGATTATAGCAATACTTATATCTACGAGTTTGCCTAAATTCCCAATTTTCTTGTAATTTTTTTTTAAATTCTAAATCCCTTTTTTTTCTATCCGCGTTATCATGAGTAGTAAAATTTGTAATAAAAACGTCTGTAACAATACCTTTAACTATGGAAACGCGATATTCAATAAAGTAATCGTAATCACCATCATTATGATTTTGAAAGTCATACATATTGATGGTGGTAGTATCATTTACTGGCTCATACCATTGCTTATCAATTACAAATCTGCCAATAGAATCGAAGATGTTATTTGATTTCTTATTCTCGGGTTCTACACGGTGACCGAGAACTTTTTGTATGTACAGTGTGCCATCTTTATCTATTTTGTAAGTTGCAAGCTCGCAATCAAAATCTTTAGTTTGAAAAGATTCGCAACCAACGAACCCTTTTGGATCTGCTGGCATTGGCAACTTGTATTCGCAATATATAGTATCGTACATTCCGATAGATTTACCCTTCCTTTCTTTTACTTATTGTTTTTATAATCAATAATGGCTTCAAAAAAACTAGAGAACGCCATAAAATCATGTTTGTCAGCGTCATTCATGCTTTGTGTATCTACATTTGCTAAATAATCAGAAATAACACTAGCATAATAAGATGGAATAACGATATTCTTTCCATCAAAAATTAGATCATCATTTTGAATAACCACTTTATCTTCCGGCCTTTTCATGTATAAATCTCTCTTCATCGTGCTTATAGTAAATCTTAAAGAGTATAAGTCAATGTTTTTTCACAATTTTTCTATTTTTCCATCGGCATTAGAAAAATAAACGTCACTCAAATTGTAAGTTTTTATTAAACTCAAGCAACCGGGACAAGGTTTACTATTCGCAAGACGACCTTTGCGATCAACTCGCAAAACAATCATGCTATGATCTTGAAGATCATCTTCGCCAGATTTAAGAATAACATCTAATTCAGCATGAGTACCAACATATCCTTCATGATAAGGATGTTTAGCAATTTCAGGATGCGTTCTTTTTCTATTCCAACCAATTTTTACTACCTTATTTTTCTTAACAAGAAATGCTATATGAGAGTTACTAACATTCTTCCAATTGATAGGACAAAGTGCATAAGCAGTTTCAACTGCTCGTTTTATTATTCGCGTTTTCACTACCTCCAAATCCTGTGTTTTTCTCTGATAATTTCCACCCCATCAGTAGCAGTTATTTGCCACGCCACATCGTCAGGAATTTCCACTATTTTTAATTCAGAATATAAGCCATTAGCTTTTTCTTTCAATTTAAGAACAGCGTCTACTAGAAGAGGATTGCTTCTATCGTTATCAAACGAAAAATAACCAATGGATTTTTTATCTTTTTTATTTTTTATTTTTTTTCGTATATGCTCAATTGCTTTCTTGCTAATAGAAAACGAGCCAAAATATTTTGTATTAATTACGACTTGCATACATATTAATAAGTTTTTCTAACTCATCGCAGACATTTTTAATGTCTTCTGTCACTTGGCTAGGGTTGATTGCCGCTTCATCCATTGTGCGATCATCTTCGCCAATACGCCATCTGTTATAGGCGCGAAGACGTTCAATAGCTTTATCTATCATAATTATTAATGTTTTGAGAATTTATTCTATCTTCTATATCTTTTACTGATCCAAATTCATTATAAATATAATCAAACATCCAATCTTCAGCATGAAAAGGAATATTTAAATTTTTGATCAAATCATCATACAGCTTAAATTGTTGTTTATTAAGTTCTAAGATCTTGTCGCGAGCTTTATTAATATATTCGCACTGTTCGCTAGTAAATTTCATTTCCAGAAAATCTGTAATGTAACTATTATGCCACAAAGGAATAATAATGTCAAGGTCTTTATATTTAATTTTTCGCCAAAATGAATGGATGTCAAAAATGTAAATAAAATTATACCTATTGTAAAAGTCAATACTCTATTGGGCCAAATTAGACCATTGAAATATTCATTTATCAATTTAATTGCGCGAATAGAAATAAGTGTAGATGGTACGCTTATCCATATTAAATAATATTCATATTTTTTGAACCAATCAGATAAGAATTGTCCATGAATCTGATACCATCCAATAATATAAACAATACTAAGCAACAATATCGCTAAAATAAGTTTCATTTATATCCATAGTATGTCTATGTGTTCCGCAAACAATTGCAGACCGTTCTTTTTACGAGCTTCATATTCGTTGCTCTTTTTAATATATTCGTCCCAAGCCATTTTTTCTTCAATAGTTTTTTCTCTATTGAAATAATTTCTTTCTCCAAGCCATTTGCTTGATTCTTCAGGGAAAGGCACGAATTTATCAGAATCAATAATATATTCAAAAGCAAAAATCATTTCATCAATAATGCGATTCATTTCTTTTTCCCCAATTTCATCAGCCTTTTTCGAATCTTCTTCTGATAAATCAAGATAGTTGGATGGTAGAAATTTTATAGGAATACCGAGTTTCTTTTTGTTTTTAAAATACTTAAGGCGAGGTAAGATATATTTAGCGATATTAGTTTCCAAACAATAAATATCATCATCAGAAACGCCGTAACGAATTTTTTGATATGTGCATTTTACCCACCAGCGCAAATCATACCAGTTATTCTTGAATCCCCAACCTAGTCGATAAGGAAGTAGATCAATGAAGCCATCAATATATTTATTATATGTATAATAATCATCGCCATCTTCACCAAACATTTTATCTAGTTCGACTTGTTGATGCGCGTATTCTTTAAGACGCTTCTCCTTTTCTTCTGGCGACTCGAAATCAAATTGCAGTTGATAGCTCATAGAGATTTATTATAAGAATTTATATATGCTTCGATATTCTTTTTACCAACTGGATTCATACTATGCACAATATATGGAGGATGTTTAATTTTTCTTTCCATACAATAAGCAACTAACCATTTCGCGCAATCAAGCCCCGTCTTTTCCTTATAAGAATCATAAGGTATTTCATCATTATTTAATCCATGACCATAATGACAGTCTGCAAGATCGTGATCTAAAGATATAAATTCAGGAACTCCTCTTAGCGTGATTATATCAACAAATTCTTGATAATTTCTGACTACTGTATAATGTTGATCTTTTGGAAGATTCACCCAAGTTACATCGTTTGGATAACGATAGTCATCAAGGAAGAGATTATATTTTGTTATCATAATTCGAAAGCAGCAATTGTATGCTCGAAAGGATTGCCTTCAATATTTTTCACAAGATGTAACATCTTAGCAGCAATCTCTCGGATTTCTTTCTGAGCATCTGGCTTATTACGCAAACTCAAGAAATGATAGAATGACCGCCAATTAAACATAACATCAGCTTGAATTTGAGAATTATATGTCTTAAAATAACGAGCAGACTCTTTTGCTCGTTTGCGACCCAATACAGGTTCAAGATCTTTGACGGCGGCGTGATACAATCTATTACCAGCTTTAGTGTACATTTCTAATACATCAGCCCAGTTTTTACCGGGAAAATTAACTCTGCTATTAATATCAAGATTATTTGTAACTTCAATATTCTTCCAGTCATCAGGAATAAGATATTTATCTTCCTTTATCTCCTTGTACCTAGCAGATTCGCCATTAACAGGTACACCAATACGATGCTTAAGGATATGAATATGACTAGCAATATCAGTATCCACCAAGAAATGAAGAGCAGACTTTTCAAAAGGAGTGTGATGGCCTTCAGAAGCAAGCATTTTAAGGAGCTTAGGAATTCTATTAATCTTATCTTCATTTAAATCGCGGCTTGTAGAAGTCCAAGCTGAACAAGCATGGATTTGATCACTACCATAATAACCAATTAATTGTACTTTATTATCGTTTTTATCGTTAATCATATATCTAAAAATTTCTTTATTTCCAATTTACCGTTGCTGACTACTATATACTCATTTAATCCGTTGTCAATACAAAGATTGTCGCAATCTGCGGGATTCACATTACCATCTAAATGATGAGGATTCACTTTACCATTTTTATGATAAGTATGACCAACAATTTGTTTTAATCCTTCAATAGGTTGAAACTCTTGCTTGAAATCTAACCACACAATTCCTCCACCTTTTTTAGGGCCACCTCGGCTTCGGCCAGCATAATAAAACCAATGATTTTGATCTGTTATTAAAGCAATGTTTGCGCGTTCTATTTCTTTAACAAAGAAAAGATTCAAATCATCATTATTTTTAACAGATGGATCTATGTAATCAGGATAAAGTCCAGCATGAGTACAAAGATAATTGTCAACCCAAACACGCCACTTAAATTTATTACTGATATATTGCCGTTCAGATCCTAGAATTTCATTGATAGCAAAATACTTTCTATCTTCATATCCACTGCACATAGTGTAGTGATTGTTGAATAGATAATGTAAATCATGATTACCAAAAAGAGTATAATTATTTGGCGCAGATAAATATCGCATCAAATAATCGGCAGTCTTTTTATAATCATCAGAGTCATCCAAATAAAAACTATCAAACCAGTCACCAAGACAAATATTTATGTCCGCCGATTCATGTTGAATGATCTTATTGAACTTCTCAATATTATTGTGAAGATCAGAAAGTAGTACTATTTTTTTCTTATGAGTATCGAATGTCATTACAAATCACTTTAAAAGGATTGGTTTTAGGGGTTTAGGTGGCTGAATTGTAATACTAGCGGAAGATTCATCATCTTTAACATCTAGCCAACGTATTTTGAAATCACCATTTTCATCTCCACCCATTTCTAATCTTCGATTATTAACATGAAAAATAATACTAGAAACATGAAGAGGGTGATTCGGAGTATTAGTTCCTAATCCAACATATCCTGAACCTCCTCCAATACCGACGCTGCCACGCTCGTCAACTGTTAAAACTTCTCTACCAACCGATAAATCTTCTGGCTTTTGAGAATTCTCTTCCCCTTTGATTAAAAGTGGGGCAATAGGGGCAGCGACAAAGCCTCCTAATATAGTCTTGAAAAATCCTTTACGAGTAAATTTCATACTCATATAATATAGATTTATTTACCATAATCTATTACCAATCATTATATTTTGGCAGTTGTTCTAACTCTTTTTCTCTTTCGATTGCTCGTTTGAGAATAGTTCGTAATTCAGTCAAAGCTGTTTCATACGAATCGCAAGCTATTTCTATATCATCAGTTACATAACCTTTATGCATTACTCTAAATTTAGGTTCCTCCCCGTATGACCAACATGACTCTATATACCAATGACAATCACAGTCTTTGTGATTGTCGCTGCTAATAAGTTCGTACCATTCATTAGATAGCTTAACTATCTCTTCTTGTAAATCAGTCATAAATTTAATTTTAAAAGTTGTTCACCGATATATTTAGTATAAGCAGGTGGAATAGCTTCTGTCAACTCCCAGCCTCGACCTGCCCAATGCATATTCATGATCTTGCGCCAAATATCGATTGAGCCTTTGCGACGGCTCTTACCAGTTACACTCATATCTCGATAATCTATACCATTATCTTCGGCATACTTTTTAGAATATCCACGTTTAGTAATATTTTTTAATTCTGCAACTGGAAAATTACATTCAAAATATCTTGCTCGTTCGATTGGCATATTAAACATATAACCAGTTAATCTAAATGGTTTAATGAGATAATCTTTTGCACCAGCAACATTTTCAATGATATAATATTTACCAGTATCAATTAGCGCATCACGAACCGGCTCAATTAATTTTGGAGTATCTTTGCCTTGGGAATAATGAACGTAAACTGAATCAGGCTTTGTAGCGTTGCTATATCCCTGACAAGGAGGTGATGCGTGAATAGCGTCAAAAGAATTAAGAAAATCTTTATCCTTTATGATTTCCATGACATCTCCTTTAATAAATTTAAAAGGATAATTTGGCTGATCTTTAATATCAACTCCAGTCACTTCGAATCCTGCTTGATGATAACCCATGCTCGCTCCACCAGCGCAACAAAATAAATCAAGTAATTTCATGAATTTTGTAAAGGAAAAGTAAAAGTTGTATCTTTTTTATTATTTATAGTGTCAATTATTATAGATATGAAATATCTATTATTAATCATCGCGTTGACTGCTTCACTTAACGCCCAAGGTATACCAGAACATCCTCCCGGTCAAGGAGGAAATCATCGCAAACCACCAGAAATTTCAAAAGAATTTCGCGAAGAAATGTTAAAAAAATATGATACAAATAAAGATGGAAAATTAGATAAAGAAGAGCGTTCAAAAATAAGCAAAGAAGATCGCAAAAAAATGGGGCCACCTCGCAAAGGTCCAAAAGGCCCACCTCCAGCAAAAAAAGATTGAATAAAAAACCCTCCAGTGATGGAGGGTTTGTTTTTATTTACACTTTTTAAATCCTAGAAGTATTGCGGATTGCGTAGACAGTGTTTTATACCATCCATATTTCTCGCATAAATATCCTTTACCTCCAGTTATCTCGCAAGTATCCATAGAAAGTTTCGCATACTTATCAATGATAGCAGAGGTTACTTCGTTTCCGCCACTCGCATAAAATCGAAGTCCTGCGAATTTTTCTTTAACTTGAAGAGCGACAACTTGTTCACAACCAGAATTATTAATTTCGTGTTGTAGATCTTTGCAAAGATCAAAAATAATATCAAACCATCCATCATCGCATTCAATATAAGATATATTTCGAAAAATATCAGGAAATCTATTAATAAGTTTTTTAGTGTTTTTCTCAGTCATTTTTTTGATTATTAAAATTAAAATCAAAAGGGTTATCATCCTGCTCATCAATTTCACCGAGACAATCGACACAAACAGAACAATACTCTAGATCTTCTAAGTGTGCGGTTTTTTTGCCGCAGTAATCGCAGTTCATTATGGAGTTGCTAGTTTAAGAATTTCATCCAAACTTTCTTTGACTCTTATTGGATGCATAGTATTATTTTTAGTAAAAATTAAACTATGAACATGAGATTGCTCGATATTAACAACCATGTCTAAATTAATAAGTTGAAGATTATAATGTCTATTAGTCTTGTTAATCACTTCATCGTGACCGGGATCTAATACATTCAATTTAACAAAATGAGCCATATAAAAAATGCGGTTTCAAGGATAACCGCAAACCTTTTTTGTTCTACTTAATATCGACGATTTTCTGGAGTACGGTAAACTTCTTGCTCCTTATCACCTTCGACATAATAAACAACACCATTAACAGACTTCGCGCATTGCATGGCCCAATCATACGCTTTTTGCTTACCTAGAGCAAGATTATAAGCTGACTGATACGTTCCGTCTTTATCTTTAACAATGTAACGCTTGTTCATTTTAAGAATTCTTGATTAAAATATCATGAATTAGATGACGAGTCTTATGGTCAAGAATTCGACCAGTCTCATCCTTCGGGAGATCAGTAATTACCTTTTCAAAATTAAGCCCAAGCACAGAACTCATGCACTTAATTTTTCGGTAAATACCGATTTCCTTGTATTTTAGAATTGACCACAATGTGTCAACCTGTTCTGGAGTTGCCTTGGTAATTGCATTTAACAAAGCAACTGGTTGTGTAATAGTTGTAATTTCACTCATATTAATTATTACTGATCATCAGAATCTGCACTGCCTGTAACAATACTATTACTCAACGCAGTATCATCATCTTCCTGAACCGTAAAACCTAATTCCAAACAAATACCCTTGATTTCTTGACAAGTGATATGAATTCCCTTCAATCGGGACTGAATGGACTTGAGAGAAGGAGGAGATTTATCCTCAATACGACCCTCAACGTAATTCTTAATTGCTAGATAAGTAGAATCACTGTAATTACACCCTTCATTGAGATTGCAGACGCAATAGTCATCATCACAATAGTCGTCTTCATTATCAATGTCAATCTTCTTATCAGTGTTATAACAAGGCTCATTCAATGGAGCTTCATTAGTGATACGCTCAATTGGAACCTCGCCAATAACCTTATACTTAGAAACGCGAAGCTTCTGGAAGCTGCAATCAGTAGGTACACTAACTGCATCAGAAGGATCGAACTCAACCATTAGTAGATGGCCAGTATTGCCAGCCCAATCCTTTGCATAATCATAGCTACCAACGTGCAGACCATGAGAACAATGATTGTCTTTATTGTCATCGACGCTGTTACGCGCAACTTCAATAGTCTCGCCAATCTTATTAAGAATTCGACCAGCACTGTCAACCTTGCCAGTAATTACAACTGTATTAGGATTACCATACTTAGAATAATAATCAGCATAAACACCCTTATATCCAATAACATTACCAGTCTCAGTCAATGGCAAAGTCTTATAAGAAAGAAAAGTATACAACTGATCGACACTATTCTTACTTGGATTGAACATAAGCTTCTCAATAAAATTGAGAATAGGTTGAGCGTCCTTAGCTCCTGAACGCAAAAACTCAAGGAGCTTATCAATTACAAAACCTTTGAGTTCGTAATTACCATAGTAAACCTTTTCAGCAACAACCTTGATGCTGCCGTGAGAAAAGTCTTCGATACTCTTCTTGATGTCAAGATATCGACCAATATTTTTATACTCTGCATTCAGCAAAGCATTCTTCAATCCGACATAATTTGGGTTGTCGATATTAACCGTGTATGGTTGACCCTCCCAAATGACCGTGATTGCGCTGTTTGTAACAATATATGCTGGCTTGTTCATAATATTTTCTACACCTTATTCTTTGTCTATCCTAACTCAAATTTTGGAAATGTCAACACTTTTCTGCTGATTCATGAAGGAAATGTACTCCTTGAATTTTTGTTCTCTCGTTTTTTGATCATGAAGATAAAGATCTGTATGAATTTCAAGCATTGGATAATTTTGATAAATTTTGTTAATCGATTGTTTCAAGACCTTGCTATAAATTGAAACGGCAGTTTCGCCATTATAAGTGAACTCAACACCAATTGCAACAAATGTATTGCGCCATTTTTCAATAAAGTCAGCGAACATAATCATGTCGGCTTTAATAAGTTTATCGACGCAAATAGTGAATTTATCATTAAATTCTTTATAACCAACAGCTTCTTCAAGCAAATTTTGATAAGTCATCAGGTTATAAGATTGATCACTTTTGCAAGAAAGATATTCAAAAATCAACGACTTTATTTCATCAGAACAATTATTCCATTTATTTTTAATAAATTCAGAAAAATCAACAAAGTCAGTTCGATTTTTAAATTTAGAAGTTTGAACTACATTATTTGATACGCCGTAAGTGTTGAGATTAAAAACCTCTAAAGCGGAAGAAAAAATGCGGCTATTAATTTTATTCTTTTCTTGATAAAAATGTGTGTAACGATTTATTGGTGCATTATTAGCGACAGGAAAATAAAGCTTGGTGATAGAAGTATCGTTAATTTCTTGAGCAAAAGAAGATGAACAGCGAAAAAAATGACCTTCAATCTTATAAAAATAATTAGGCTTATATGAACATCCAGAAGAAGTTTTCCTAGTGGAAGGAAGCTTGACGGGAGTCAACTCACTAAGATTGCAAAAACCAGTTTTAATAAGGTCAAATCGATTAATTTCTTTAAACTTATCAACACCATTAACAATGCTGGAACTAATGATTGCTGGATCATGAGAAATAACAATTACATTTTTATACTTCTGTAAAAGATCGTAAACGCGAGGAACGACCTTTGTATTGTCAGGATGATCGTGAAATACAATATAGTAATCTTTATTATTAGCGATAGTATAGCATTTGCTAATGACTACGCGATCATTACTCTTTGTGTAATTCTTGGCATAGATAGGAATTCTTAAATGCTTACCATCCTGTTCGTAAGTTGCGCGATTGAAATTAGTAGCAGTGATTTTATAGCCTTTAAAAGTAAAGACATCTTGCGATTCAAGACTATCAAATGCATTTCTTGGAAAAGTATTTTTAATTTCGGCGTAATAAGTCATTGCATCTCGCAAACAATCAAATTGCGCGACCTTATCTTTGATAGATTGAGTAAATTCTTCGCAAAAATCTTTATAACGACTCTTCAAATAATTTTTTGTAGTCTTATTATATTCAAGAGACTCGCGTGAATGATGTAGTGAAACAGAACCAATATCAGCAATAAATACCAATTTATTTAAATGCTTAGTCCATGAATAAGAAGAATCATTACTAATATCAACAAGTTCAGGATTAATGGGATAAAAAATGCCGCCCATGATAATCCCATGATCGCCAACTGAATAATGAGTATAACCGCCAGCAGATTTACGAATCTGCCAATCTTTTCCAGCGGTAACAATTTCAGCCTTAACAATCTGAGTTTGAATATTCAGAAAGTTAGGAAGAACTTCGAAATTACTAAAGAACGAAGATATTTCTTGATTGAATTTAATTACATCATTCTTTGCGACTCCAACGGAAACACAAATACCATTGGCTTCAGAAGTAGGCTCAGAAAATACTTCATCAATCTTAGTATCATTCTCTTCAGAGATATAAAGACTATAGATAGACTTAATGCCATTGTAATAAGAAGTAACAGTAAAACTATCTTTGTAAGAAAGAGGCGCAAATCGTCCAATGCCAAAGCCGCCGATTGAAAGATCAGAACCACGCTTGGTAGACTTGCCAAACTTACTATACAGATTAAAAATCTGGTCGCGGCTCAAACCAGAACCGAAATCACGAACAAAAAAAGTCTGATCCAAACCAGTCGGGCATTTAATTTGAATCGACTCTGGAGACAATCCATTTTCTTTATTGGCATCTACAGCATTTGCATAGGTCTCGCGAATGGTTGCGAGAATTGTGTTCGAATAATTGTTCCGAAGCAAAGAGGAAATATACCTCATATCTTCGGCATCAATCGTGCAGTTTACACTAGGGAAATCGTGCGAAGTTGCAACGATTCTATCAGCAACAAGGATCTTCATGCGGGGTGATTATGGCAGTTTAATCCAAATCGTCAAGGGGTTTTTCAAAAAAATCTTCAAGGTATCCGCTACTTAATTCAAGGTAAAAAATAATGCTGCTCTCGTCTTCAAATACTTTGACTTCACTAGCAATGCTTTTAGCACACTTATAAAATAATTTGTTGCTGTATTTTTCTGTGGCTTCTGATTCATCTACTAATGCTCTAATTACATCTAAAACAATAACTCTTAAATAGAAATCATTATTATTTTGAACTTTATTGTAGAAAGTTTTATCTATGACTACTGCAAATTTATGAGTCATAAAATTGGAGCGAGTAGGTTGAATCGAACATCCATGTCGAATTTGGAAAAATCGCGCTTTACCATTAAGCTATACTCGCTTTAAAATTACGGATTAACAATATTTTCTAAATCAAAAACAGGCTTTAATCGCAGCAAAACTTTACCACCATGCTTATCATCATGTTGAATAGCAAAACAATGAATAAAAATATATTCTCCAATAAATCTTACATCTATTAATTGAATACTGTGTTGTTTACCATCTTCAGTTTTTAGAGTTGCCAAAGGTGGTGAATTAACATCGATATTCTTATATAAAGATTCGATATCTACTTGTTGCCCAACATAGTTTTCCAAAAACTTGCCGCCAGTATTTGTACCATCTACGTTGAGAATGAACTTCATAGATCAATTGTATTATTAACTTCCATCTTAGGATTATTTAATACTTGGCGCAATACTTCAATAATAAGATAATCCTGCTTTGCTTGAGGCTTGAAGTCAGCTTCATTCTTAAAAATATTAGCAATCTCCTTCAAATCATCATCCCCGATGTTAATAGTAACTTGCTTCATGTATAAATAATATAATGAAGCTCAAGAATTTCAATTAGGAAAATAGATTTATTGTAGAAATGGTGTATTATGTTGTGTATGAAATTATGTAATAATTGTAAGGTTATTAAACCGATAGAAGAGTTTACCATTGGAAGAGCGCAATGCAAACCATGTAGAAAAATTAAATTTCAAAATTGGGCAAAAATAAACAAAAATAAAATTCAACAATCTAACAAATTGAAATGGCAAAAAACGAAGCACGATCCAATAGCAATGTTAAAAAGAAAAAAACAGTACGAAGAAAATAGGTTATCAATGCTTGCACAAAAAAAAGAATATTATAGAATCAATAAACAAAAAATTTTGTCATATCATAAAACTTACGAACGAATGAAGTTAAAAACAGATCCACTTTTCAGATTACAAAAGAATTTAAGAAGACGTTTGAATCTAGCTTTAAAAAATGTTTTCAAAGATGACACAACCATGAAATTGATTGGATGTAATTTAAAAGATCTGAAGATCTATTTAGAAAATAAATTCCAAAAAGGAATGACTTGGGATAATTATGGTGAATGGCATATTGATCACATTAAACCAATATCTTCATTTGATTTAAAAGACGCAAAAAATCAAAAATTAGCTATGCATTATACTAATCTTCAACCTCTTTGGGCCAAAGATAACATAAGTAAAGGAAATAAAATATTATCTGATTAAATGAATGAAAGCTTTATCTTTAGCTTTGTACTCCATTTCATAAATACAGTCTAAACCAAGATCAGAAGGGGCATTAATTACTTTCTTTGCGTGTTTAAATGAATTGTCATCACTTTCACTCCAGTGAAAAACTGGAGTAACAGACCATGTTTGATAAAATTTGATAAAATGTTTTTCATAAGGAATAATGTTATTATTTACATCATAACTAGGATTGCACTTGTCATGAAGATTATCAAGCGTAAGTGGAAAATAAAAATTATAAGTATGTTTCATATAATTATGAAAATACTCATAGAGATTATTGCAATTCCAAAACGCATGATGTTCATTTTCAATAACTAAACGATTGCGAACTCCAATATCACATCGAAAGAAATTGCGTACAAATTTATCTACAAATTTCTCGGGAGATTCAAAATTAGAAAGACTTGGATGAATATTAATTGGACATTCGTGCGTTTGCGGCAACTTCATTTGATCCAATACCCATGCATGAAAATTAAGTTCTGCAATCGACTTATTGCAAACATCGTCAGAATCGGAGCCAAGTACAACAAATTGATCTGGATGAATGGAAATAGAAATATTCAGTTCACGCGCAACGCGACCAATTTCCATCAACTTTTGTTCGATGATGTTCCAGTAAGGAAGAAGATCGATTCGAATCTTGAGAGTTGGATCTGTAACGAGAGGAAACAACTTGCAAGACAATCGGTAATGCTTAATACCAACTTCTTTGCAATGCTTCAACGTCTCAATCGTAACCGTAAGGTTATGGGAAATGCGACGAGAAAGTTCAGCAATCGATTCGTCACGACTCTTTTTAAGGAATTGAGTACGAGTCATCGTCTTGAACGCAAGATCAGGATTTCTATCCCGAAGCATTTCGGAAATGCAAACTAGTCCATATTTCATCCTGATCAGGGTAACAGGTTTTTCAAAGATGTCAAGAAAGAAAAAACCCCCATTTCTGGGGGTTTAGACTTACATTGGAACACCGTCGTCATCATCCGCAGGATTCGCTGCGGGTTGAGCAACCCGCTTTGGTGGCGCGGTCTTGGTCGCCTTTGAAGCGGGTGCGGCATCACCGCTATCTTGCTCGTTCGACAAATAAATAATAAAGTCTGGCGACTTATCATTGTTCTTTGTCTTATTAGCAAACATAATAACACGTTGCTTTACCTTAGTTCCTAGCTCGTCTGTAACAAGATAACCTGTACAATACGAACTCTTTCCATTGGACGCCGCCTTCTTCCAAAGCGCACCAACTTCACGATTCTTCCAGTCTGACTGCTTATCTGCGGTATTACTCATATTTTTTATTATGGTTTATTACTAAAACTAACGAAATAATTATTATTAATGTTAACACTCATTTGTTTTTTTGATAGCAATTATTTACGCGGATACAATATAACGTAAATTTTGGACTTGTCAAGATGTTTTTTCAAAAATCTGAGTGCTTGTCGAGCATTTTTATTTCTAGCGCGAGTCTATTTCTTAATGCTAATATTTGTTTTAAATATTTATCGCGTTGCTTTTCTGATTTGGTGGATGAAATTTTAGAAATGACTTTATCAACTTCATTATTAAAAAAGCTTGCAGAATCTTCTAATATTTTTTTATGGTTGATCATTTAAAGAAGTTAGAAAATCTTGATCTTTTTTTATCCAATGCAAGATTTTGCTGATACTCTTATTATTGATCTGTAAGCAGTTTATTCCATAAAATTTGAAAATTTCTTCATACTTCAAATCTGGTGTTTTATCAGAACCTTTTAAATATTGTTGTATAAAATATACACTTTTTATTTTTGAAGCGGCTATTGTTTTAGCGCAATGAACGCATGGACTATATACCATACAAGCATAGTATGCTTGTCTAGATGTGTACAGTATAGCATTTATTTCGGCGTGATTAATTAAACAAGACTTTGTTTCTCTATCTTTAAAAATAGTTTCATTCGGTATATAACCGGGACCGAAACCATTGAAACCAGTAGAAACCGTTCGCCATTCTTCGTCAAATAGGGCAACACCTACTTGAGTGTGCGGATCTTCTGAACGTGATCTGGCAGACAGTGCCAAATAACATCCGTATTCAGGCTTTGATAATCGAGGACTATTCGGATTGAAACTCATAATACATTAATTCGTCGTCTCCTGCGGTCCATTTGTGAGCAAGACCTTCACAGGAAAATTCTTTAGAAAACGGTTTCCAAGTTTTCGATTCAGATGGCAATTTACTTGATATCCATGCGCCACTGTCTCTGAATATTATTCTATTATTAGGTTGGGCGAACATTTGTCCACCTTCTCCCCAAAAAATATGAGCGCATTTATGACCAGCAGATATTTCAGAATATCCTAGATTATAATTCTCGCCGTTACACCAATCAATTGTAAACAAATATTTAGCAATGTGCATTTTTTTATCTTTAAGAAGAATATACGCACTACTATTTTTCAAATATTCAAATCTTTGAACTGTAAAATAATAACTAAAACAGTCCCACAACTGTAACCAATCTAACTCATATTTGCTAATCGGTGGTTCACTATTGATAAGATAATGAATTGGTACTCGCGCAAACTGTGCGCCATACTCGCTCATTACGTTAAACATTAAACATCGTCTTGGAATAGAAACGACTGAAAAAATTTCTACAGGAATATATTTATTTGTAGTTCTAGGAAAACTATCGCATAAGAACGAAGTATCTAAATATCCTAATTGAGTAGGTATATTTGTAGAAAGATAACTCACTATTCGCCTTTTTTAAAAGTTTCTAGCAATTCGTTTACTGCTTTCGACATTGTATCTAAAGTCGCTATACGATTAGCGTATAGATTTTCTGTCTTAACCTGCTCTTCTTTTATAAGTTTTTGCAATTGTTTTATCATTTTATATGTATTTATTGGCTTTGTTCTTTCGAATTCAGAGATATTCATGGATTATTTTTTTTTATAAAGAAACTGTTGATTTCATGTTCGTTATTATAAATTTTACTAAAACCGTAATTTGTTTTCAATGTAATAGGAAAACAAGAATAATTGAAATTATTAACTTGTGACAAGTTCCAGCAACCATGATCAGTTTCGTGTGTTACTGATTGATGATTATCAGCAAATTCAACTTCATATTGTGAAATGTCTTTATCAGAATTCATTGAGTTCCATGTAAAAAGAACAAGCTCACCAGTTAATTTTCCTTTATAAAAAACTTTAGATAATCCTTTGAACACTCCGCTTGTGTTAGGTAATTCAAAATTTGCATGGCTGATGATTTTATTTGCATTGGAATTGGGAAGAAAAGTTTCTAAAAAAGTCTTTTCAGGTATCAAATGAATATGTGACATCTTTTCTTCAAAAGAAAGATATAAAAATCTTTCAGCAATCTCGAATTTTTTATTGTTGTTTTTTGACACAATAAATTTCAGATAATCTTCTTCGTTATATACCAAAGGATAATTTTCTAGCCAAAAATCAAGATCACACATCCAAAAATGAAATGGAATTTCCATCAATTTTCTATCATCTCTAAAATTATACATGAAAACCGCTTTTTTATCTATAAAAGCGTCAATTAGTTTAGATATCTTTTGTAAATCATTATCATTTATAGCTAGATCCCACTCGATATGAATGAACTTATTGAATCCTAATTGTTTAGCAAAAACCGTGCTTTTGGTCAAATTGCAAAGAACAGACAAACCATGTTTCTGTTTACACAAAGAATAATTTTCATACTTAAACTGGTCATTCTCAAAAAATAAATACGAAGTATCATAACTATCGTATTCATAAGTAAAAAGATTATTTGTTTGATCAAAAATACAAAAATTCACTTCAGTTTGTATATCTAAAGGTATATGAGTATTTGATATAAGCAATATAGGAATATTTAATTTTTTAACTGAAGTGAGAGCATTTTTAAAAAAATTTTTTCTTGCGTCAGTGTTGAGAAAAGCGTCTATAATAATAATTGGTTTATTCATAGTTTTTTATAAATGAAAAATTTGCGCCACTCTTCTCTAGTGTTCATTTGCTTGCTTGGCAAAATGGGTATTGGCATTGGAACAGAATTGATATTACGATTCTTGTTATCAAGAAATGGATACATATCTTTCTTTATTTGATTACACTTGGCGCAAGTCAAAGTAATATTTTCTATTTCTTTCGTCCCGCCTTTAGAGCGGGGAAAAATATGCTCAACAGTAAGATTACGTTTATCAAATTTTTCATAACAAATTTGACAAGTATAATCAAAAATCAAACATAATTTTTGTAAATTCAAGGTTTTAGGCATTTTTTTTCTTTTTGAAAAAAAAGAAGACTTAATTACGGCGGTTGTAGGCAAAAACCAAATCTTATCTTTCGAAGTAAGAAAAGGTTGATCATTATGAAAATTTACTCCTTGATTTGAAAACCATTGTAAATTATTATCTATTAGATTTTCTTCAGCATCAAAACATTTAATACTGTTTTTAATAAGATGCAAAAATGTTGCCCTGCCAGTTAAAAAACTGTACGGCATAAAAGAAGAATCTAACAACAAAGTTGTTATCTGATCAGAATAACCGGACATAAGGACATGTTAGCCGATTGATCTTGCTTGTCAACAAAAAACCGCCAACTTTCGTTGGCGGTTTATTTGATTAAATATCGTTCACTATTAGAACGACCAGCGAAGACCTGCTGTAGTGACAATATCACCGTCAAACTCTCTGGCAGCGAAATTGTATTTAGAAGTTGAAAAATCATTATCGTACCAACCAACCTCAACATAAGGAGTCAAATGATCAAAAAACGTACGAGAAACGCCAATCTTTGCCGCAACTACATCATAATCAGTAAACTTGCCATACTCAATAGATGGGTTGACAATAAACCAACCAAAAAAATCAGTTGGACGCTCAAAACCTGCAATATAACCAGACTGCTTTAGATTGAAGTCGTGAGAACCACGAAGATACGGAGTAATATATGGATTCACCAACGCGATCTTTGGTGAAATTTCAATAGAATTACGTCCACCGGGAATAGCACTCTGATGTCGTAGACCTTGCAGATCAGCACGAAGAAGGAACTTCTCTGTGACCGAAATAGACTTTCCTACGCCGACATTCCAGTGAGACTCGTCTAATCCATTTGAGTCTGGTAGAACAACACCGCCCAAATAAGTATCTACTCCAAAATATGATGTGCCAATATCAAAACTGCCGAATCCTTGTCCGTCAGTCTTTGCGAGACCATTTACAATGTAGTGATTATTATAACCAGCAGAAACACTGGCTTTGATTGATGCTTCATTATCCGCAGCAAAAACTGCGATTGAAGACAGTACCGAAACGATTAATAGTTTAATATGCTTGAACATACGCAAATAATGTTACACGGACTTGAGCTGATGTCAACAAGTTTTTTCAGAATCTTTCAACTCTTTAATATTCGTAAGTTTACCCATATAAATACCATCTTCTTGTCTGACGGCTTGACATTTTGCGTGAAAAGCTCTATTTTTACCGTCAACAATTATAATTTCGTGTTCAAAATTTCTTTTATTTTCTATTGCCATTTGCCACCTTTGATTTACGTCGTCTCTGGTTTTTTCGCAAAGCGCATTAATCCAATTATTATTTTCTAAATCCTTAAATAATCTATCAGTCAATCGTATTAAAGAATCATTTGCCCATTTGAAATTACCATGTTCATCTGTTTCAAAAATTGGCTCTTCTCTGTTTTCAAGTATCCATCTTTGTCTGTATAATATTGTTTTAGTTGAAAATTGTAAATCACTAACTTGATCTTTCAAGCTTTTGCCACCATTTGGTTTCAATTCTTTAGAAATTATTGAAACCTCGTCTTTTAGTAAAGCTAAATTATCGGTAATGTGTATATATGGTTTAAGTTTTCTAGTGAAATTTATTAAATAGCCTCCAAAAATAATCAAAGCTCCTATTGTTGCATTCGCCAATGTTATATAATCTGCTATGCTTTTGCTTTGTTCTGCTATTTGAATAATTGCATTAGTCATAAAATATATTATTTATATACACAAAAAATATATAAATCTTAAATTTATTTTTTCCACCTCAATTCTCTTAATACATCGTCAATTAAATCTTTTTCTGGTTTATCCATATCTCTATCAAGTTGATCAAGAATATCTTTTTGAATATTAAATGTTTTTTCGGGATATTTTTCTTGTTCGATTTTTACATCCTGAATTACATCTATAATCTTAATTAGAGGAGATTTATATTCATCAAATTTCTGTTTGCTTATTAGGTTGCTCATTTCAAACGCTTTAGGAGTAAGCCCTTTAAACATAGATATGATTACAGATCCAATCATGTCAAAAATAGAAAAAGCCGCAGCAGCAATAGGATTAACTGTTGCTAAAAGGCGTAAAATAATAAATATGACAACGAAAATAATTATTGCAGTAAAAGCACTAATAAAAAACTTCTTTAATCCCCAAATCACCGCATTTAGCCCAAACATTCCACTCATGGAATTAAGCGTAGATTTTGCCGCATCAGCTTCTTCCGCTACTTTTTTGGCTTTGTCGGACATTTGCCAAAGCTGGTCATCATATCTATCATTTAATTCTAATTTTTCTTTTTGTAGTTTATTTATAATCTCATCTCGTTGGGCAAGAAGCTGCTGTCCTTTTTTTCGTTCTTCTTCAACAGCGGAATTTAATAAATCTACTGTTGCTTTTATTCTGTTTATTTCGTCAATATGAGGCGAGCCAACTATAGAAACGACTCTTTCATTAAGAGATTTAGCGGTTTCTACTTGAATAGGAGGGTTTGTTACTTGATTGAGTGAATGTTGAATACCTTGAGCTAAAGTTGAAGTTTGGACTTTTTTGCCTTTTTCATTTTTATCAAGAGCTTCAAGTGTTTTATCAATTTTTCTTTCTTGATTTTCTATTACTTGCTGATTAACGGTATTAGGTTTTGAAGGAGATACCTTCGAAAAACATCCGGTCAAAAGCAGAAGTATTGATAAAAATATAGCTTTTTTCATGCATATATCTTTACACAAGTTTAATTGAATTGTCTATAATTTATACCAGCGTAACAATTTACGTTGTTTGCGCCAAGCGGATAAATGCAAAGAACTAAAATGTCCATAACGCCAGATAGAGAAGAGCCTAACTTTATAAGATTTTTTAATTGATCTCCTGTTATTTCAGATTTAGAATTGCCATATCCTCCAGCAACTATCGTTCCTCCAGAAGCTATATTGGTAGATCCGTTTCCAATAGCATATTGCAAAGCAGAATTTGTGATATCTGAATAAGTGAAAGTACCTGCTATGTTAGGATTCAGAACTAAACTCCATTCATAAATGTCTGCGCTTGCCATTAAGACTGCGAGATTTACAATATCTACGGTGCATCCAGCGTATGCAGATTTTAATCTTATTCCAAGAATAGCGTTATTTTGATTTTTTGTTCCCGTAATCGCAGAGTTTCCAGTTGAAATATATAAATTTGTAGCAAGATCTTCTTTACCACCTTCGCTTATTACAGCACTGCAAATACATTCAATCGAAGAAGCGACACCAGAACCGGAATTTTCTATCTCATATCTTATTGGCAAATTTGGAGTTGACATATAAACTCCAGAAATTAAATTAGCATGATTAAATTGATGACAATAGAATACACTACCATCCACCACAAATCCGACTCTGACAGATCCAACTCCGAGCCACTCAAAATCAATAATTAAAATTTGACTTTTTGAAAAATCTAAAGTTATACCGCTCAATCCACTTCCATCCATCTTATCAATATTCCAATTTGCTTGTGTAACGCTATTGGAATCCGAGGGTGAACCTGAAGTAGACGAGCGAACAACAAAACTTACTGAATTTCCGTTTCTTTGTAAAAAAATGCCATTATTGTCATCGAAAATACCCATTCTTGAAACTACACCAGTTCCTCCACCACTCTTTTTAAGAACGCCTGTCATGAATATCAATTGAGATTTCGACGGTTGATAATTAAATCTCATGTACGTTTGACGTACTCGTTTACC
>Ga0315902_10003277_pt1 | contig 24372 bp, 21 predicted proteins | sample LakEriMetagenome_9_FD_203523 | JGI IMG/M metagenome (GOLD analysis project Ga0315902, IMG submission 203523) | Freshwater fungal communities from buoy surface, Lake Erie, Ohio, United States - Buoy 12 MA117 | ecosystem: Environmental > Aquatic > Freshwater > Lake > Lake biofilm | place: USA... | reverse complement strand
CGCGGCCGGCATCCGGCGTGTCGAGGCCGTCACCGGCGACAACGCGCTGGCCTGGGCCCAGGCGCTCGAAGGCACGGTCAACGGCCTGGCCGGGGCGCTGAAGGTCGGCGCGGGTGATGTCGCCTCGCGGGTCGGGCAGCTTCTCGAGCAGCTGCGCACGCTGGACAAGGAAGTGGTCGCCTTGAAGGGCCGGCTCGCGTCGGCCCAGGGCGACGAGCTGCTGGCGCAGGCGGTGGACGTGAAGGGCCTGAAGGTGCTGGCCGCCATGCTGCCCGGCGCCGATGCCAAGAGCCTGCGCGAGACGATGGACAAGCTCAAGGACAAGCTCAAGACCGCGGCCATCGTGCTGGCGGCGGTCGAAGGCGGCAAGGTCCAGCTTGCGGCCGGCGTCACCGCCGACAGCACGGGCCGTGTCAAGGCCGGAGAGCTGGTCAACTTCGTGGCCCAGCAGGTCGGCGGCAAGGGCGGTGGCAAGCCCGACCTGGCCATGGCCGGCGGCAGCGAAGCAGCCGCCTTGCCGGCGGCTCTGGCCAGCGTGGCGGGGTGGGTCGGCGAGCGGGTCTGAGGCCCGGCTTGCGGCGCGGCCGAGCCAAAGAGAAGGGGGCCTCGCGGCCCCCTTTGTTCGTCCAGCCTTCAGCGGCCGGTCAGAACTCGTACTTCAGCGTGATCTGAACCGCCCACTGCGACTCGCCGCGCTCCTGGCGCGTGGCCAGATCTTCGAGGTTGGTGAGGCTGTAGATGTACTGGTTCTGGGCGTTCATGCCGTTGAAGTTGACGAAGCTCCGGTTGCTCGGGAAGCCGATCTCGTCGATGCGGCCCCACTTGTTGTTGAGCAGGTTGCCGACGTTCAGGATGTCCATCGACACCGTGGCCTTGTGCTTGGCCGCGAAGCCGGGCAGTTCCTGGCTGACGCGAACATCGAAGCTGTTGACCCAGGGGGCAAAGCTCGTGTTGCGGCCGACGATCCCACCCTTGGAGTCGCTCAGGCCCTTGAAGTTGTTGACGATCTCCCAGAAGCGAGCCTCTTCGGTTGCACCCCCGCGGAAGACCACCTCGCCGGAGCCCGGGCCGCGCGGGATGTACATCAGGTCGTTGCTGAAGCCATCGCCGTTCAGGTCGTTGTTGAAGGTCCAGCTGTAGGGCTTGCCGCGGCGGCCTTCGTAGAACAGGCCGACCGTGGTGCGGTGCTTGTCGCTGAACACGGGCTTCGACCAGCTGACGTTGGCACCGACACGGTCCCGGATCAGGTAGTTCGAGTTTTGCAGCACCTCTTCGTTCGGGTCGAAGATGTTCCGGTTCGACCAGTTCGAGATCGAGGTCGACGAGGTCAGCGGGTTCACCTCCTTGGCCGTCGTGCGGGTGTACGCCAGGCCCCAGCCGAAACCTTGCGTCGCCGGCCGCTGAAGACTCAGCGTGATGACGTCGCCGCCGCCCTTGCTGGTCGGCTTGGCGACCAGCACGTTGCCGAACGCGGTGTTGCGGAGCGCGCGGTTCTGGAACGTCGCTGCGGTCGCGCCGCAGGTCGCATTGGCGGTCAGGTTCTGGCCGTTCCAGCAAGTCTGCGCGAGAGCCAGCGGGTTGTAGAACATCGGCCGGCCGTCGGTGGCCGAGCGCAGCGTCGGCGCGCCCAGGTTCAGGTTCTCGTAGTAGATGCCCTTGTTCGTCTTGGTGTGCAGCCACTCGACACCCGCGACCAGCGAGCCGACAACCGGCAGCGGCGGGAGCTCCATCTCGAACGCAAGGTTGGCTTTCCAGACCGACGGCTGCTCAAGCTCGGGGCTCAGGAAGTCGACGTTGCCGGCAGGTGGCTGGCCGGCCGGGCGAGGCGGGTTGGGCGGGTTGGCAGAGAAGGCGAGCGTCGAGCATGCAGCCTCGCTCGTGCACTGCAAGGTGCCGACTGCAACCCCGGTGTTCGAAAACGGGTTGCTGAGCCAGACGTTGGCCGCAGCGCCTTGAAAAAGGCCGAAGCCGCCGCGCAACTGCATGCGACGCTCGGAGGCAGGTTTCCAGTTGAAGCCGAAGCGCGGCTGCACCAGCCGGCTGCCGTCCAGCGTCTCGGTGTTGTCGAGACCGAAACCGCCACTTTGGGCTGTATTGGTGGCCCCGTTCCCGGCCACCAAGGGCTGGGCGGCGGGGGCGTTGCGCAGCGGCTTGGTCGGCACGTCCTGCTGGTCCACACGAACCCCGAACACGAAGCTCAAGTTGTTGCTCAGACGCCAGGTGTCCTGAAGGTAAGCGCCCCGGTTCTCGTAGCTCCAGTTGGCCGCACCCTGGTCGATGCTGCCGCCAAGGCTTCGTGGCAGCTGCGCGACGTAGTTGGAAAAGCGGCCACGCTGGTAGTTCTCCAGCACAGCCGACTGGACCGTGGCCGCATCGGCCGTGACGCAGTTGACGGCAGCACCGGCATTGAAGGTGTAGGTCAGGGTCGCCGTCGTGTTTTCGCACTGGAAGCGATACTGGCCGTTGGTGTCCTGCAGGAATGCATTGAAGACGTCGTTCTTGGCCAGGTCGACGCCCGCCTTCAGCTCGTGGTCACCGAGGTTCAGCGTGCCGCCGAAGAAGGCGTCCGTCGTCTCGGTGCGCAAGACGTTGAAGTGGCGGCTGCGCTCGGTGCCCAGCAGCAGTTCGCGGTTGCCGGTGCCCAGACCCGACACGCCCGCCGGCAAGGCGCCGCTGAACCGCAGCGTCACCTGCGGCAGAGCCGGTCCGGTCAGCCGAAGGGGCTCGCTGGCGTAATCACGCTTGGAGACCTTGACCTCGGTCGAGAAGTTGTCGGTCCAGTCGCTGAACCATTGACCCACCAGCGTCTCGATCTCCTTGATCTGGTCGTACCAGTGAGACGACAAGGACAGACTGGGCGTCGATCCGGTGGCGCTGATGCTCGGGAAGAAGGGTTCGTTCTGCTCGGTCTTGTTGTAGCGCACGCTGCCGCGCTGGCTGTCGGTGGCATTGAAGTCCAGCTTCAGCAGCGTGTCCTTGACCGACAGTCCGACACCGCCGGGCACGGCCGCAGTTCCTGCATCGAAGCCCCAGCTGTTGCGCGAGATCGCGATGGCGTTGTCGATTGCGGCTTGCGTGATCGCGACGTTCAGGTTCGAGCTGCCGATCGGGCCTGCGTTGGGGCTGGTGCGCGAACTCTTGAGCTCTTCGTAGTTGGCGAAGAAGAAAAGCTTGTCCTTGAGGATCGGGCCACCAAGCGTGAAGCCGGTTGTGTATTCCTGGAAAGCTGGGGCATTGAAGTAGGCGCCGGTCTGGCGGTTGAATCGCTTGCCCACCATCGTTTCGTCGCGCCATACGTAATAGACGCTGCCCTTGAACTCGTTGGTTCCGCTCTTGGTGACGGCGTTGACGTTGGCGCCGGTGTAGCCCTTTTGCGAGGCGTCGTAGTTCGAGATGTTGACCTGTACGGACTGGATCGCCTCAATCGAGATCGGCTGCTTGGCGGTCGGCAGGTTGTTGGACTCGAGGCCGAAGGTGTCGTTGATCGTGACGCCGTCGATGGTGATCGAGTTGTAGCGCGTGTTCTGGCCGGCGGCGGAGACTTCGCCGCGCTCCTTGTCGGTCTGTGCCAGGCGCGGGTCAATTCGCGCGTAGTCCTGCAGGTTGCGGTTCACCGACGCATAGGCCGCAAGGTCGCGTGACGTGAGCGCCGTGCCGGCGCCTGGGTTGCCACGGGCGAACACCGGGTTCTGGGCCCGCCCGGTGATGACGATCTGCTGAGCTTCCGACGCACCGATTCGGGTTTCCAGCGCCAAGGTCTCGGCCAGCGCGAGGCTGATGTTGTCCTGCCGCTCGGTGCGCCCGCCGGAAGTGACCACGATGGTGTAGGGGCCGCCTGGACGAAGTCCGCGCGCTGCATAGCGGCCTTCGCCGTCCGTGGTGGCATTGGTCGTCGAACCCGAGTCGACGTGGCGGATGGCCACCGTGGCTCCCGAAACCGGGCGGCCATTGCCGTCCACGACTCGCCCCGTGATCGCCGAGGTGGTGTTCTGCGCAAACGCCGGCGCAACGCAGACGATGGCCGCCACGGCGATGGCGGAGCGGGCAAACAGCGATTCGGGTTGGTCCCAGAGGCGCATGGCGAGGAGCTTTCTCGGTTCGGAAGTGACGGATTGAGCGTGCGGATGCTCCGGAGCAGCGGCCCGGGGCAGTCCAAACGGATCACGGATTTTCACAGTCTGTCGCAAGCCGATGACGATTGCTTGTCATTGCGTCGGGGCCGCAGGGGCTGGCGAGGCATTTGCGCAACAGGCTATGCTGACCAACCCTGCAACTCCGGGATTGCACTGAGCCATGGCCGATCCCGCCTTGCCTCCCGACCCAGTCCGAAGGGCGCCGCCTCCGGGCATCGTGCTGCGTCGCGCGAGCGCCGCCGATGCCGCCGGCTTTGCCGCCATGATCAGCGACGAAGCCGTGCTCGGCGGGCTCCTGCAACTGCCGTATCCCAGCGTCGAGGTCTGGCGCACCCGCCTGGCGGACGCTGAAAAGGCCGATCCTCCGCACCTGATCCTGGTCGCCGACCGCGCTGGCGAAGTGGTCGCTCACGCCGGCTTGAGTGGCGAGGCTGGCCGGATGCGGCGCCGCCATGTCGCCGGGCTGGGCATCGCGGTCAGGCGCGACCTGCAGAACCAGGGCGTGGGTTCAGCCTTGATGTCGGCCTTGTGCGACTTCGCTGACCGCTGGACGAACTGGACACGCATCGAGCTGCATGTGTTTGCCGACAACGAGAGTGCGATCGCGCTGTACCGGCGCTTCGGCTTCGAGCTCGAAGGTCGGCACCGGGCCTACGCCTTGCGTGCCGGCGAGTATGTTGACACCTTGTCGATGGCCCGGCTGCACCCGTCGCCACCGCAGCTTCGGCCCGTGGCCGGCGGCATCGCCAACAATCCGGCTCCCGCCGACCCGGCCTGAAGCGCGCCCTTTGCGATGAACCCCGTAGCCCCGGACAGCCGCCCGGAAGATCTGGACGCGCTGATCGCCCTGTGCGACACCCTGGCGGGCTTTTCGCAGGCCGTCGACGTCGAGTGGGTCGACGGCTACCTGACAGGCCTGGCCGCCGCCGGTCGCAGCCTGGAGCCCGAAGACTGGCTCGAGGCGATGTTCGAAGGCGACTTTGATCGTGCCTTTGCCGACCCCCCGGCCCATGCCCAGGCGGTTTCGGTGCTCAAGGCGCGGCTGGACGTGCTGCGCCGCCAGCTTGACGCAGAGTGCCTGCTGGAGTGGCCAGACCGGTTGCGACTGAACCCGTGGATCCACGAGATCGACGACGAGATGCGGGCCAAGATGCTGGCCGAATCACCCGCAGCGCCCAAGGTCGACGGCGAGGGTCAAGAAGGCGAAGACCGCGACGACATGGCCGACATGCTCCATGAGGGTGTGATCTGGGCCAGTGGCTTTCTCGACAGCCTTGAGGACCATCCCGACTGGTGGCCCGACCCGCCCAGCGAAGAAGAAGCCGGGTCGCTCGAGGACCGTTTCGAGGCCTTGCTGCAGCTCCAGCGCACGCCGGGCAGCGAGGCCTACCGCGAGGGCCTCGAACTCGGCTACGGCCCGCTGGATCCCGATCATCCGGTCGAGCGCGACCAGCTCATCACGGACGCGATGTTTGCGGTCCAGGAACTGCGCCTGTGGCAGATCGACCATGCCCCCAAGCCGGCCACGGTGCGGGTCGCCAAGCTGCCGGGTCGCAACGAGCCCTGCTGGTGTGGCAGCGGCAAGAAGTTCAAGAAGTGCCATGGCGCCTGAGACACTGCCCGTGCCCGACTCACCGCTGCCGCTGGCCGGCCGCCACCTCGTGCTCGGGCTGAGCGGCGGTATCGCCTGCTACAAGTCCGCTGAACTGCTGCGCTTGCTGGTCAAGGCCGGCGCAACGGTGCAGGTCGTGATGACCGAGGCGGCCGAACGCTTCATCGGTCCGGTGACGATGCAGGCGCTGTCGAACCGCCCTGTGTTCACGAGCCAGTGGGACGCCCGCCAGCCCAACAACATGGCCCACATCGACCTCACCCGCGAGGCCGACGCCATCGTCGTCGCGCCGGCGAGTGCCGACTTCATCGCCCAGATCGCCCAGGGCCGAGCCGGCGACTTGCTGAGCCTCATGTGCCTGGCACGGCCGGCCCAGCGCTGTCCGCTGCTGCTCGCGCCGGCCATGAACCGCGAGATGTGGGCCCACCCCGCCACCCGGCGCAACGCGGCCCAGGCCGTGGCCGATGGCGCCGTGCTGCTCGGCCCCGGGGTTGGCGACCAGGCCTGCGGCGAAACGGGCGACGGCCGCATGCTCGAAGCCGAGGACCTGTGCAACCGCATCGTCGCCCACTTCCAGCCCCAGGTGCTGGCAGGGCGGTCGGTGCTGATCACTGCCGGACCGACCTTCGAGGCCATCGATCCGGTGCGTGGCATCACCAACCACTCCAGCGGCAAGATGGGTTTTGCGCTCGCGCGGGCCGCAGCCGAGGCCGGCGCGCGCGTGACCCTGGTTGCCGGGCCGGTCTCGCTGGCCACACCCGATGGCGTCACGCGCATCGATGTGCAGAGTGCCGAGCAGATGCTGGCCGCGGTGCTGCCGCTGGCGCCCGGCCACCAGGTGTTCGTCGCGACCGCGGCGGTGGCCGACTGGCGGCCGGCGACAAGTGCCGGGCAGAAGATCAAGAAGGACGGCAGCGGCAATGCACCGAGCATCGCGATGGTCGAGAACCCCGACATCCTGGCCACAGTGGCCCGATTGCCGGCCGCACAACGCCCCTACTGCATCGGCTTTGCCGCCGAGAGCCACGAGCTTGAACGCCATGCGCGCGAAAAGCGCGAGCGCAAGGGCGTGCCGATGATCGTCGGCAACCTCGGGCCGGCCACCTTCGGGCGAGACGACAACGCGCTGCTCGTCATCGACGAGCATGGCACCCGCGAAATGCCACCCCATGGCGGCCGCGCCGACAAGCTGACGCTGGCCCGCGCGCTGGTGGCAGAGATCGCGCGTCGCCTTCCGACCCTCAGGGGGCAGGCATGAGCACCGTGAACGTGGCGCTGAAGCTTCTGGACCCCCGGGTTGCAGACAGCCTGCCTCAATACGCGACACCCGGCAGCGCCGGGCTCGACCTTCGCGCCTGCATTGCAGCGCCGCTGGTGATCGAGCCTGGCCAGGCCGAGCTCATCCCCACCGGCATCGCGATCCATCTCGGTGACCCGGGTCTGGCGGCGATGCTGCTGCCGCGGTCCGGCCTGGGGCACAAGCACGGCCTGGTGCTGGGCAACCTGGTCGGACTGATCGACAGCGACTACCAAGGCCCGCTGATGGTCAGCTGCTGGAACCGCGGACACGCGGCCTACACCGTGCAGCCGCTCGAGCGCATCGCGCAGATGGTCATCGTCCCGGTGGTCCAGGTCCACTTCGAGCGCGTCGAGGAATTCGATGGCAGTGCGCGTGGCAGCGGAGGCTTCGGCTCCACCGGCCGTGGTTGAGGCGCAGCGCGCGCTGCGGCTCAGTGCAGCGTCGGCCCGCCGTCCTGGGATGCCGAAGCGCTGCCGGACAGCAGGCTGAACGGTCCGCTGCCGACACTTCCAGCCTCGATCTCGGCTGGGGTCGCGTCACGCACCGCGTGAACGCGCAGATGCAGTCGCAGTGCCATGCCCGCCAGTGGGTGGTTGCCATCGAGCACGACATGCGAGCCGTAGATCTCGGTGACGAGGTAGATCGCATCGGTCGGCATGCCTTCGGTCTTGGCCCCTTCCGGCAGGCCCTCGTAGGCCATGCCCACTTCGAGCAGTTCGGGGAACAGACCTCGGTCCTCGAAGCACACCAGCTCGGGCCGGTAGTCGCCAAATGCGTGCTCGGGCTCCAGGTGCAGGTGCAACTCGCCAGCGCCGGCGTTTTCGAGCAGGGCTTCCTCGACCTTGGCCAGCAGGTCGTCGCCGCCGACAAAGAACTCCACCGGGTCCTTCAGCTCGTCGATGGGACGGTTCTGGCCGTCCATCAGGGTCCAGGTCAGCGAAACCACGCAGGGGGCTTGAATCCTCATCAAGCGATCATGGCACAGGCGTCCCGTGGTCTCGGGCTCCGTTCCGGGTCCCGTTGCGGGCTTCGGCGCGAGCATTCGTCCGGGCCGACAATTCCGTGATGGATCCCACCCTGCCGCTTCCCTTGCTCGGGGGCCTGAGCCCGGCGCAGTTCATGCGTCGACACTGGCAGAAGCAGCCACTGCTCGTGCGCCAGGCTTGGCCCGACGTCCGGCCGCCGCTGGGCAGCGCAGCGCTGTGGGCTCTCGCGGCGCGCGACGACGTCGAGTCGCGCCTGGTCCGTCGCCCGGCCGCGGCCGATGCCGACAAGCGCTGGCAACTGGAACACGGTCCGATCGCGCGCCGCGCCCGACCGGGACCTCAAGCGCTGGACTGGACCCTTCTGGTGCAAGGCCTGGACTTGCACAACGCTGCGGCACGCGCGCTTCTGGAGGCCTTCCGATTTGTCCCCGACGCCCGACTCGACGATCTGATGCTGTCGCTCGCGGGCTCTGGCGGCGGCGTCGGACCGCACCTGGACTCGTACGACGTGTTTCTGCTCCAGGTCCAGGGCCGCAGGCGTTGGCGCGTCGGCCCCCCGGTTGCACGGCCGAGCTGGGCTGCCGGCCAGCCGCTGAAGCTGCTGAAGGGCTTTCGACCTGACCGCGAGTGGCTGCTTGAGCCCGGCGACATGCTCTACCTGCCGCCGCTGTGGGGGCACGATGGCATTGCGGTTGGCACTGGCTGCATGACGGCCTCGGTTGGCTTTCGCGCGCCGCGTGCCGCAGGCCTGGCCCACGAGCTGCTGCTTCGTCTGGCCGAAGGCGACGGTGCCGATCCGAACGACGACACGGCTGCGCTCTATGCCGATCCGGCCCAGGCCGCGACAGCGCACCCGGCCGCGGTGCCACCGGCGCTGCTGGCGTTTGCGCGCCGCTCGCTGCGACGCAGCCTGGCCGAGCCGGGGGCGCTGGAACGGTCGCTCGGCGAAGTGCTGAGCGAACCCAAGCGCGAGGTCTGGTTCGATGCCCTGGACCCGGCGCCAGCAACTTTGCCGGACGGAATTGCGCTGCGCCTGGATCGGCGCACGCGCATGCTGTACGACCGTTTCGGTCATGTCTTTGTCAACGGCGAGTCGCTGCACGCGGCCGGTCGGGATGCCGGTTTGATGCAGCGGCTGGCCGACACGCGCGAGCTGGACGCCGCGCAGTGCCGTCGGTTGAGCGCCGGTGCTCGCGCCGTGGTGTATCAATGGTGGATCGACGGCTGGGTGCACGAGATCCATCCCCAACCTGCAAACTGAACGGACAACAAGGAGGTCGAATGGAGAGTCCGGATGCATCCCGTGCCGTGATTGGCGCACCGGCCTGGGCCGATGCCGTGGCCGAGGTCGTGCTCGCAGCGACTGCGGCCGCAGGCAAGGGGCGTCGGCTGGTCGCGGCGAGCCCGGACTTCGAGGCCTGGCCTTGGGACCGCGCCGAGTTGACTTCAGTGCTGGTGCCCTGGCTCAAGCGACCGGGCCGCAGCCTGGTCTTGCTGTCAGGCGATGGCGCCGCCTGGTTGTCACGCTGTCCGCGCTTCGAGACCTGGCGCCGAGACTGGATGCACGCGATCGCGATCCGCAGCGTTGCCGAAGACGAAGGAGGCCGCGTTCCGGAGTTTGTGGCCGCCGAAGGTGGGCCCTGGGCCTGGCTGCACGAGCGTGATCCGTGGCGGGGCATGGCAGGCACCTCGCCCCGCGAGGCGGCCCGGCTGCTGCAGTCGATTGATGCGTCCTTGCAACGGTCCGGAGACGCTGGAGCGGTGAAAGTGCTGGGTCTCTAGGGAATGTACGGGGGTCGACCTGTCCCGGGCTATACTTATGGGCTGAGCAGAACTCGCTCCGTGCATGTTTCGTTCCGTCAGAGGAGCCGCAACAGGGCCACTGGCCGCAGGGTTCTTGCCTCTGAGGAGGGTCTTCCGAGAGTTGTCGACGATGGCCCAGATGTACATACGCCCCTACCCTTGAAAACTCCCGAGGATCGAATCATGAACAAGTCTCTCGTGCTGGCCTCCCTGGTTGCCGCCGTTGCCCTCGCCGCTTGCGGCAAGAAGCCGGAACCCACCCCGGCTCCGGCTCCCGCCGCCGCCCCGGCCCCGGCCCCCGTTGCTGATGCTGCTGCCAGCGCCGCTTCGGCTGTTGCCGGTGCCGCTTCCGCTGTGCAAGGCGCTGCCGTTACCGGCGCCGCTGCCGCTGCCGCTTCGGCCGTCGGCAAGTAATCCAGCTTCCGGTTCGGGCTTGGCTTTGGCCGGGCTTGCCGACTGGTAGACAAGAAAAAGCCGCCTCCGGGCGGCTTTTCTGCGTGGTCTTGCGGGGCCTCTGGTGTCCGGCCCCGGTCGCTGGGAATCAGCGCAGTTCGTTCACCAGCAGCGCGGCGATGCGCTTGCCGTTCTCGCCGGCTTCGGCAGCGCCGGCTGACGTCAACACACGAACCGTTGTCTTGCCGGCGTCGGCTTTCAGTGCCACGCGGTAACGCACCGCGACCTGCGGCGTCTCCGCGCCGAACAGGCGCTGGAAGAAGTTGGGCTCTTCCTTGCCGGCCAGCGCTGGATCGGCATAGCGCACGTAGTACAGGCCGTTGGCCCGGTCGCGGTCCTCGACCGTGAACCCACCGCGGTCCAATGCCAGGCCCACGCGGCGCCAGGCGCGGTCGAAGGTCTCGTCGACTTCGAGCGCTTGACCATTTTCAAGCAGACGCGCACGGGCAGGCGCGTCCGGCACCGCCGCGATGGTGCTGCGTGTCGCAGCCACCGCTGGTGACGCTGCAGCAGTGGCTGATGCAGGTCCGGCGCCGGCCGTGGTTGCACCCGCACTCCTGGGCGACAGCGCCACCATCAGCCGTGCCAGCATCTCAGCTTCGAGCTCGGGGTCGGCCGGGCGGCTGCGCCAGACGGTCTGCTCGCGTTGCGGGCCGCTGTATTCCTCGCTCAGCCCACGGTGACTGATGAAGATCTCGCTGCCCTTTTCGCCTCGCTCGAGCCGGGTCCGGTAGAGGTCGCGCTCGCCCGAGTCCCAGAGGTTCCCGAGCACCCGACCCAGAGTGTTGCGGATCGCGTCGCTGGGCAGCTTGGCGCGGTTCTCCTGCCAGTTGGTTTCCATCACGCCGGTGGCGGCACTGTCGATGTTCAGTGTGAAGCCGTTGCGCTCCCAGAACTCGCGCAGCTGGGGCCACAGCGCTTCCGGCGTCCGGTCCACCACCAGCCAGCGTTGCGTGCCGCGGCGCTCGATGCGAATGTCGGCCGTGCTCTGCAGCGCAACGGTCGCGCTTGCGGGGGTGGCGCCCGTTGCCGCACCGCCTGGCTGCGCGGTCGCTGCTGCTGCGGCGCTGACCACGCCGCCGGTGGACTGGAATCGCCCTTCGCGAGCGAGTTGGGTCAGATCGGGCGGTATCTCCAGCGGGCGCGTCTTGGCAGCGGCACCCTTGTAGTCGACGCCGTCGCGAGAGAACACGGTGCAGCCCGACACGAACATCAGGGCGGCGAGGGCAGTACAGCCCAGGGCAAGGCGGGGAGCAGATTTCACGGGCGGTTCGGTCGGCAAGACGGTCGGCAGGGCTGGAGGGAGCGGCGGTTGGATCTGCACGGCCCAGCGGGCCGCACGTGGCGGTGGTTCAGGGACTGAAGCGAGTGGTCAGGACAGGCCGGACTCGGTCATCGCGGCATCGACCTTGGCGCGGCAGTTCTCGCTGGCCGCCACCAATGGCAGACGCACATGCGGCTCGCAGCGGCCGAGGCGGTGAAGAGCCCACTTGACGGGTGCAGGGCTGGGTTCGCAGAACAGTTGCTGGTGCAAGGGCAGCAGACGCAGGTGCAGGGCACGGGCGCGGCGGACGTCGCCTTCGATCGCGGCAACGCACATCTCGTGCATCAGGCGCGGTGCGACGTTGGCCGTCACGCTGACATTTCCATGGCCACCAAGCAGCATCAGCGCGACCGCGGTCGGGTCGTCGCCGCTGTAGATGGCAAAGCCGGGCGGCGCGTGCTTGATCAGCCAGGCGGCACGGCCGATGTCGCCGGTCGCTTCCTTGATGCCGACCACGCCCGGCAGCGTTGCGCAACGCAGCGTGGTCTCGGGGTGCATGTCGGCCACCGTGCGGCCGGGCACGTTGTACAGCACCAGCGGCAAGTCCACCGCCTCGCTGATGGCCTTGAAGTGTCTGTAGATGCCTTCCTGCGAAGGCTTGTTGTAGTACGGAACGACCGAGAGTTGACAGTCGGCGCCGACCTTCCTGGCATGTTCGGCGAGCTCGATCGCCTCGGCCGTGCTGTTGGCCCCGGTGCCGGCCATCACCGGCACGCGGCCCGCGGCGCGCCGGACGGCATAGCCGATCAACTCGCGGTTCTCGTCCATCGTCACCGTGGGTGATTCGCCGGTGGTGCCGACCACCCCGATGCAGTCCGTGCCCTCGGCGATGTGCCAGTCGATCAACCCGCCCAGGGCGTCCCAATCGATCGCGCCGGATTCCAGCATCGGTGTGACCAGGGCGACGATGCTGCCGGTGATCGGGGTCATGGGGGTTGCGGACGATTGGAGAACACGAGCTGGCGATTTTAGCGGCCGGATACCGGGCCCAAAGCGAGGCGACGGGACGGCCCGGGGGCGGCGTTCACCGCCACGATGCGCTGCACGAAGCGGCCCGGTCGATCCGGGCTTCCGGGCGTCGGCTCGTAGCCGTCTTCGAATGCCAGGATGCGCAGACCTGCGCAGAGTCGCAGGAGTTCCCCGGGCTGGAGAAGGAATTCCGGACGCGAAGGTCGACCGAAGTGCTGCTGGCCGTCGGCAAAGGTCTCGTAGATCAGGACGCCACCATCGGCCAGGCTGGACAGGATCCGCGGCCACAGCGGCCGCCAAAGGTAGTGGGTGACCACGACGCCGTCAAATGTGCGGTCTGCGAGTGGCCAGGGACCCCCTTCGAGGTCGGCGAGCACAACCTCCGCCAGCGGACGCAGCGGCGCCAGGGCCTCGGCGTCGCGATCCACACCGGTGATGCACAGGCCCTGCCCGACCAGCCAACGCAGATGGCGTCCGCTGCCGCACGCCAAGTCCAGAACCTTGCTGCCGGCAGGCCAGAGGTGCGCGAATCGCTGCACCCAAGGCGACGGGGCGGGCGAAGCCGGTTCGGATGTCAGAAGCAGCCCCACACCCGGCTGGCGACCGCGAAAGCGAAATCGGGCTCGAGGTAGGCGGCAAACGTCAACGCGGCAAGCGCCCCCAGAAGCGTCGCCGAGCCGAGCCGGAGTGCCAGGCGCGGCATCAGTCCGCTCCCTGCGGCGCGGCGCGCACGATGGCCGACTCGCGCACCGGGAGGTTGGCCAGCGCAGCGGCAACCCCCAGCGCGATCGCGATCAGCCACACCACGTCGTAGCTCCCCGTGCGGTCGTAGAGCAGGCCACCGAGCCAGACCCCCAGGAACGAGCCGATCTGGTGCGCCAGGAACACGATGCCCCCCAGCATGCCCATGTAGCGCACGCCGAAGATCTGGGCCACGATGGCATTGGTCGGTGGCACGGTGGACAGCCACAGCAGCCCCATCACGGCGGAGAAGACGTAGACGCTCCACGGCGAGATCGGCACGGCCAGGAAGATGGCGATCACGGCGGCGCGGGCGATGTAGATGCTTGACAGCAGATGCTTCTTCGCGATCCGGTCCCCCAGGACACCGGCAGCGAAAGTGCCGGCGACGTTGAACAGGCCGATCAATGCCAGTGCCATCGTCGCCACTTCGGTGCCCAGGCCGTTGTCCTTGAGGTAGCTCGGCAGGTGCACGCCGATGAACACGACCTGGAATCCGCAGACGAAGTAGCCCGCCATCAGCCAGCGGAAGCTCGGATATGCAAAGGCCTCCTTCAGCGCCGCAGTCACGCTCTGCTGGGGACCGGTGCTCGCGGCGGCCCTGGGCTCGCGCAGGCCCAACGCCAGCGGACCGATGGCCAGTGCCAGGCAGCCGAGCACGAACAGGGCGTTCTGCCAGCCGAAACTGCCGATCAGCCAGTTCTCGACGGGCAGCATCAAGAACTGGCCGAAGGAGCCCGCAGCGGCTGCCACGCCCATGGCCCACGACCGTCGGGAGGGATCGACCTGGCGGGCGATGACGCCGTAGATCACGGCGTAAGTCGTGCCGGCCTGCGCCATGCCGATCAACAGGCCAGCGCTGCCGGTGAACGCCAGTCCGGAGGTTGCCAGGCCCATCATCACCAGGCCCACGCCGTACAGGATCCCGCCGCCGAGCAGGACGCGGAAGGCGCCGAAGCGATCCGCCAGCATGCCAGCGACCGGACCGGCCAGGCCCCAGGCCAGGTTCTGCACCGCCAGCGCAAAGGCGAAGGTCTCGCGGGTCCAGCCGCGATCGCTCGTGATGGGTTGCAGCCACAGGCCGAAACCGTGGCGGATGCCCATGCTCAGGGTGACGATCAGGGCGCCGCAGATCAGCACCTGAGTCATCGACAGGCGCGGGGCGGGAGCAGCGGGATTCATTCGGAGATTCTCCGGGAAAACGCAGCAAGTCGTCGGTCAGGGGGCGACTACAGTGGTCCGCCATCGAAGCCAAGAGGGGCAGGTCCGCGATGAAGGTTCTGGTGCTGGGTGGTGGCGTGATCGGTGTGGCTTCGGCGTACTACCTGGCGCGTGCCGGGCATGAGGTCGAGGTCGTGGAGCGTCAGTCCGGGCCAGCCCTGGAGACGAGTTTTGCCAATGCTGGCGAGGTCTCGCCCGGGTACTCCGCACCCTGGGCCGGACCCGGAGTGCCATTGAAGGCGATCAAGTGGATGCTGATGACGCATTCGCCGCTCGTGATCTGGCCGCTGCTCGACCCGGCGATGTGGCGCTGGGGCCTGGCCATGCTGTCCAACTGCACCGAACGCGCCTATGCGCTGAACAAGAGCCGCATGGTGCCGATCGCGGAGTACAGCCGTGACTGCCTGAAGGCACTGCGTGCCGAGACCGGGATCGCCTACGACGACCGCACCCAAGGCACGCTGCAGTTGTTCAGGACCCAGCAGCAACTCGACGGCATCGGGGGCGATGTCGAGATCCTCAAGCAGTACGGCGTGCCCTTCGAGGTGCTGGATCGCGCCGGCTTCTGCGCCGTCGAGCCGGCACTGAAACTGACCCAAGAGAAGTTCGTCGGCGCGTTGCGACTGCCTGGCGACGAAACCGGCGACTGCTTCAAGTTCACCAACCGGCTGGCCGAGATGGCCAAGGCGCTGGGCGTGAAGTTCAGCTTCGACACCCGGATCGACAGCCTGCAGGTCGGCGGTGGCGAGATCACCGGTGTCTTCACCTCCGGCGGCTTGAAGAAGGCCGACAAGGTGCTGCTGGCGCTGGGCAGTTTTTCGCCGATGCTGCTCAAGCCCGTCGGCATCGACATCCCGGTCTACCCGGTCAAGGGTTACTCGATCACGGTGCCGATCGTGGACGCCGCGGGTGCGCCTGAGAGCACCGTGATGGACGAGACCCACAAGGTCGCGGTGACGCGCCTCGGGGACCGCATCCGTGTCGGTGGAACGGCCGAGCTGGCGGGTTACAGCCTGGCCCTGCGTGAGCCTCGCCGCGGCACGCTGACGCACGTGGTCAGCGACCTGTTCCCCCGCGGCGGCGACGTGTCAAAAGCGAGCTTCTGGTGTGGCCTGCGGCCGATGACGCCCGATGGCACGCCGATCATTGGCGAGACGCCGGTCAAGAACCTGCTGCTGGCCACCGGCCATGGCACGCTGGGCTGGACCATGGCCGCCGGCACCGGTCGCGTGATCGCCGATCTCGTCTCGGGCAAGGCGCCCGACATCGACGTCTCGCAACTCGGGATGTCGCGCTACCGCTGAAGCGCCTCCTTCCGCCGCAGGACATCGGGCGAAGCGAATTGGGTACTGGCACTGTCGCATCCAGGTAGGGGCCAGGCGGCGGCAAAGGCCATGCCCCACCGACCATTCGGCTCACCCTGATCGAGGAGAGCCGACATGAAGATCCCGTCCCCCCGCCCCTTGCTGGCCAGGTTTGTCCTGGCCGCGGTCGTTCTGTGCCCGAATCTGGCCCGTGCGCAAGCCCTGCAACTGCCACCCGGCTGTCAGCCCGCAGCGCCTGTCACGTGCAGCTACCTGCCGGCCGCAGCCTACTCGGTTGGCGAGGTCGACCGGGTGCTGATCGACACCGGCCGCAACAACCATCCGATCCCGGTGCGCATCCGCTACCCGATCGGCGCGCAGGGGCCGCTGCCGGTGGTGATCTGGAGCCACGGCGGCGCGACGACGAACATCGTCAACGTGATCCCGCCGGGCATCCCGGTGAGTCGCGGCCAGCAGAGCAGCGAGCGCCGCGGGCGCAGCTTCGCGGCAGCCGGCTACGTCGTGGTCCACGTCGGCCGGCTGGCCGTGGACAACGCGGCGCTGACTGCGGCGCAACTGCTCGATTGCACACGGGTCGGCGTCACCGCCGCCGCGCTGATCGACGCCGACCCGGCGACCACGCCACGTGACGCCTGCCGGATCTGGACCGGCTGGCACTTGTACGGGCCGCAAAACGTGGCGCATGTCGCCGATCGACTGGGCGTGCTGCGGGCGCTGATGCCGGCCGACTTCAGCGGCAGCTTCGACCGCGAGAAGCTGGTGATCGGCGGCTGGAGCGGCGGCACCCAGGCGGTGATGAACATTGCCGGTGCCAACCAGCGCTGGGAGCCGGTCGGACCTTTCGCAAACGGGGTGACGCTGCCGGCCACCGCGGTGCCGGGTGTGGTCGCGTTTTTTGCCGACGCGCCGCGCCGGCCGGGTTACATCTCAGGCACCAGCAACAACAGCGGCTTCCAGGCCGCCGGCCTGCAGCGCATCGACGAGCGCCCGTTCCTGTTCAACAGCGGCAGCAACGACATGGGGCCTGACGTGGCGCCCACCGCGGCGCGGGGCCTGCCCTGGCTGAGCGCGATGCCCGGTGGCAAGGTGCTGGCCTGGGACCGCACCGGCATCGCCAACCACGCGACGGTGAACCTGGGCAGCAACGACGGCGGCATCGAAGACGGCTGCCGGCCGGCGCTGAACCAGGTCGCGCACTGCCTGTGGTACGCCGACCTTGGCCTGGCCTTCCTGGACGCGGCGGTCAAGCAGCGGCCGGCGGCCGTGGCGTGGATCTACTCCGATGCCTTCAAGGTGTTGACGGGTGGGGCGATCGAGCTGCATCGCCGTTGAGCGGCGGCACCAGGGTGGCAGGAGCCGGCCCGTGCAGCACCCGCTGCGGAAACGGAATCTCGACGCCCTCGCGCTGCAAGGCCGCGAGCAGGGCGAGGTTCACGGCCGACCTTGCGTTGACGGCCCCGTTTTCGGAGTCGGCGATCCAGAAGTTGACCGTCAGCTCCAGACCGTCGGCCGCGAAGGCGGTCAACAACACGGCCGGCCCGGGATCGGCGATCACCCGCGGCACCTGGCGCACGGCATCCGTGAGCAGCGGGATCAGCCTCGGGAGATCGCTGCCGTACGCCACCTGGACCACGGTCGTCAGGGCGACTCGCGGGTCGGCCAGCGAATTGTTCTCGACCCGCTGCACGATCATCATTTCATTGGGCACGATGGACTCGCGGCCGTTGAGTGCGCGGATCACGGTGTATCGGGTGGTGATGTCGGTGATGCGGCCTTCGAAGTTGTCGACCCGCACCATGTCGCCGATCCGCATGCTGCGTTCGGCCAGGATGACGAAGCCGCTGACGTAGTTCGCGGCCAGCTTCTGCAAACCCAGGCCGATGCCCACGCCCACGGCGCCCCCCAGCACGCCGAGCGCCGTGAGGTCGATGCCGGCGGCCGACAGTGCCAGCATCAGGCCGACGAACAACAGCAGCGCACGCACCGCATTGGCGCCCATCTTGCGCAGCGACAAGCTCTCGCCAGCGCCTTGGGCGCCCTTCAGCAACCTCGACTCGATCGCCGCCGACAGCCAAAGTACGCCGACCAGCACCGCGGCGGCGGCGATCACGCCTTCGATCAGGTTGCGCACGCTGATCGAGGTGCTGCCGACCTTCCAGGTGATGGCGTCGAGTTCGGTCAGGAGCAGCGGCAACAGTCCGGTGATCCACAGCACCACGGCGATCCAGGCCAGCCAGGACACGCTGCGCTCGACGACGCGCATCAGCTGCGAGCTCGGGAATGCGCTGTGCAGCACCTGGACCGTGAGCCGGATCACGGCCAGCGACACCAGCATCGGCACCACGAGCTTGAACAGCGCCACCGGCACTGCCGGCACGTAATGGCGCAGCAGCCAGCGCGTCAGCAGGGCCAGCCCGAGGGCCAGCACCGGAAACAGCACGCCGTCGACGATCCGGATGCCGAACCAGATCGAGGTCGTTTCGGCGCGCCCGGCCGGGCCCCGGATCGCCCGGACGATGCCGAAGGCCAGCAGCAGCCCGGCCGCGAGAAGAGCGGCTTCGATCAGCACCGTGCGCTGGGTCAGTGCGGCGACCAGGGCGCCGAAGTCCTCCGGCACCGTGGCCGGCCTGGGCAGGCTTGTCATCGTCTCGTGGGCCTGGCGGTCAAGCGACGCCGGCCAGCACCCGCAGGTGCGCCGCAACGCTGCGTGCCAGCGCGCCCAGGTGGTAGCCGCCCTCGAGGCAGGACACGATCCGGCCCTGGCCGTGGCGCTCGGCGACGTCAAGAAGCTGTTCGGTGATCCAGGCGTAATCGGCCTCGACCAGGCCCATCTGACCGAGATCGTCGTCGCGGTGGGCATCGAAGCCCGCGCTGATGAAGATCATCTGCGGCGAAAACGCCTCCAGTCGCGGCAGCCAGTGCTCGCGGATCGCGTCGCGCACCGCCGGGCCGCGGGTGTAAGGGGCCATCGGCAGGTTCAGCATGTTCGGGCCCTTGGGCACATCGCCGCTGTATGGATACAGCGGATGCTGGAAGAACGACAGCATCAGGATGCGGTCGTCGCCGGCGACGATGTCCTCGGTGCCGTTGCCGTGGTGCACGTCGAAGTCGATCACCGCCACGCGCTCGAGGCCGTGCACGTCCAGCGCATGGCGGGCCGCGACGGCGACGTTGTTGAAGAAGCAGAAGCCCATCGCCTGGTCGTGGGTGGCGTGGTGGCCGGGCGGGCGCACGGCGCAGAAGGCATTGGCGTAGCGCCCGGCCAGGACCGCGTCGGTGGCGGCAACGGCGGCACCGGCGGCGCGGTAGGCGGCATTCAGCGTGCCGCGGTTGGCGCTGGTGTCGGCATCGACGCCGCGGTGCGCGCCCGGGTCCTCGTCGGCGGCGATCGCGCGCATGAACTCGGTGATCTCGCCGCGATAGGCGGCGGCGTGGGCGCGGTCGATCTGCTCGGGCAATGCCAGCGGCGCGTCTTCGAAGGCCAGGGCCATGTCCAGGCCCTGCGCCCGCAGGTGGTCGAGGATCGCGTCCAGGCGCTCCGGGCATTCAGGGTGGCCGCGTCCCATGTCGTGGGCACGGCAGTCGGCATGGGTGTAGACGGCAGTGGACATCGCGGCAGGAGGATTCGGGGTGACGGCGTGTCGGGGATTGTGCCGCTGGTGCCCGGGTGCGGTCGCGCTGCGGTATGGTCATGCGCCATGAACGATGCGAACAAAAACAACCTTCCAGGGGCGCTTCCCCTGCAGCAGCAACTGCACCGTCTGGTGGACCAGATCTCCACCATCGTGGTCGGCAAGCGGGCCCAGGTCGAGGACTGCGTTGCCTGCCTGCTGGCCGGTGGCCACCTGCTGATCGAGGACGTTCCCGGCGTCGGCAAGACGACGCTGGCGCACGCGCTGGCGCTTTCGCTCGGGCTCGAGTTTCGCCGCGTGCAGTTCACGGCCGACCTGATGCCCAGCGACCTGATCGGCGTTTCGGTCTTCGAGCGCGCCAAGGACCAGTTCGTGTTCCACCCCGGGCCGGTGTTTGCGCAGGTGCTGCTGGCCGACGAGATCAACCGAGCCGGGCCGAAGACGCAAAGCGCGCTGCTCGAGGCGATGGAAGAGCAGCAGGTCAGCGTCGAGAACCTGACCCGTGCGCTGCCCAAGCCGTTTTTTGTCATCGCGACGCAGAACCCGAGCGACCAGATCGGCACCTACCCGCTGCCGGAGAGCCAGCTCGACCGCTTCTTGCTGCGCATCGTGCTGGGCTACCCCGACCGGGCTGCGGAGCGCCAGTTGCTGGCCGGCGGCGACAAGCGCGCCCAGGCGGCTGCTCTCTCCCCCGTGATGACGCCGCCCGAGCTGATGGCGGCGCAGCAGGCCGTTCTGGCCGTGCGCGCCAGCGACCCGCTGCTCGACTACGTGCAAGCGCTGCTGGCCGAGACCCGCAGCGGGCGCTGGTTCTCCGAAGGTCTGTCGCCCCGCGCCGGCATCGCCCTGCTGCGCGTGGCCAAGGCGCGGGCGCTGCTGTCGGGTCGGCCTTATGTCGCGCCCGACGACGTGCAGGCGATGCTGCCGCAGGCCATCGCCCACCGGCTGACGCCGCTGGCCGGCTCCGGCCGCGGGCCGGTCGAGCAGGTGCAGGCGATGCTGGCGGCGACGCCGGTGTCCTGACCCACGCGCGCACAACCGCCATGGCCTGGGACGACTGGTCGCCACGCGCACGGCTGCGCCGCTGGTGGCTGTCGCGGCTGCCGCTGACCGACCGCTGGACGCTGGGCCAGCGCAACGTCTACATCCTGCCCACCCGTGCCGGGCTGACCTTTGCGGCCACGTTGATCGTGATGCTGCTGGCGGCACTGAACTACCAGCTCAACCTGGGTTATGCGCTGACCTTCCTGCTGGCCGGAGCGGGCCTGGTGTCCATGCACACGACGCACGGCGCACTGCGCGGCCTGACCCTGCACCTCAAGCCCGCGGGGCCCGGATTCGCCGGCCAACCGGTGCTTCTGGAAGTGGTGGTGGACAACCCGGGCCGAAGTGCCCGCCATGGGCTGGAGCTGCGTTTCGAGGATCCGGCCGCCCATGGCGAATCCAGTGCCTGGTGCGATGTGCCCGCCGGCGGTCAGCAGAGCCTGCATCTGGCGTTGACGCCGCCCCGACGCGGCTGGCATGCCGTGCCCACGCTGGTCGTGGCCACGGTGTTCCCGTTCGGGCTGTTCAGGGCCTGGACCGTCTGGCGGCCAGCGCTGCGTGTGCTCGCCTGGCCCGCGCCGGAGCAACCGGCGCCGCCGCTGCCGCTGGCCAGTTCCGCGGCCGGCGACACACGCCCGGTGCTGCAGGGCCAGGGGGGCGAGTGGGACGGCGTACGCCCTTGGCGACGCGGTGACACGATGCGCCAGGTGGTCTGGAAGAAGGTCGCCAAGAGTGGCGAGCTCGTCAGCCGCGAGACCGCCGGCAGCGGTGCTCGCGAGCTGTGGCTGGAATGGGCGGCTGCCAGCGGTGGCGACACCGAGCGACGCCTGTCGCGGATGGCGGCCTGGGTCGAGCAGGCGCAGTCGCAAGGGCTGGCCAGCGGTTTGCGCCTGCCCGGTGTCGAGCGACCCCCGGCGCTGGGCGAGGCGGCGCGCCGGGCGCAGCTCGACGCCTTGGCGACGTGGTGAGCGACGGGCTGAGCAAGAGCATGGCCACCGCCACTCCGATCGCCTCACCCACGCCGTGGCAGCGCTACGGTGCGCCGGCCTGGCATCGCCTGCCGCGCGAGGCCCGCGACACGATGTTCCTGCTCGCGACCATCGCCTGGATCGTCGCGCCGCACCTGATGCACCTGCCGCTGTGGTGCACCGCGATGGCGCTGGTGCTGCTGGCCTGGAGGGCCCGGCTGGCCGCGCTGGCGGCTGCACTGCCACCCCGCTGGACGGTGGTCGCGCTGCTGGCGCTGGCGTCCTTGCTGACCTGGTGGAGCCAGGGCACTCTGCTGGGCAAGGACGCGGGTGTCACGCTGCTCGTGGTGCTGATGTCGCTGAAGACACTGGAGCTGCGCGCCCGGCGCGATGCGATGGTGGTGTTCTTCCTCGGCTTCTTCCTGGTGCTGACCCAGCTGCTGTATTCGCAGTCCTTGCTCGTCGCGCTGTGGATCCTGGCGTCGGTCTGGGCCCTGCTCGCGGCGCTGGTGCTGGCGCATCTGCCGGTCGGGCGGCCACCGCTGGCGCTGGCGGCGCGCATCGCGGCGCGCACCGCGCTGCTGGGCGTGCCCCTGATGGCGCTGCTGTTCGTGCTGTTCCCGCGCATCGGGCCGCTGTGGGGCCTGCCCGACGACGCTCTGGGCCGGACCGGCCTGTCGGGCTCGATGCGGCTGGGCGCCGTGGCCGAGTTGGCCAGCGACGACACCGTCGCGTTGCGGCTGCGCTTTGCCGGGCCACCCCCACCGCCCGAACAGCTGTACTTCCGCGGCCCGGTCCTCGCCACATTCGACGGCCGCGAGTGGACGCGCCTGGTCCCGAGCTTCGGTGTCGGCCAGCGCCCGCGTGCCGAGCCGCGCATCTTCGGTCCCGGACTGCGCTACGAGATCACGGTCGAGCCCAACCGCCTGCCCGTACTGCCGCTGCTGGAGCTGACCCCCGACGTGCCCGGCCTGGCGCCGCAGATCGAGGGCTGGGGCGCCGCGATGCGGCCCGACGCGCAGTGGCAGCTCGACCGGCCACTGACCGACCGCATCCGCGTCGAGGTGACGGCTTTCCCGACCCACCAGCACGGCCCGCTGCGCCCGGTGCTGGGCCTGCGCGACTACGTCGATCTGCCGGCCGGCTTCAACCCGCGCACGCTGCAGTGGGCGGCCGATCTGCGTGCCCGACCGGGGCTGCAGGACGCCGACGCGCGCACGCTGGTCCAGGCGGTGCTGGCCCACATCGCCAGCGGTGGATTCAGCTACACGATGGCACCCGGCGCCTACGGCCGGGACGTGGTCGACGAGTTCTGGCTCGACCGCAAGGCCGGCTTCTGCGAGCACTTCTCGGCGGCTTTTGTCGTCGTGATGCGGGCGCTCGACGTGCCGGCCCGCATCGTCACCGGCTACCAGGGCAGCGACCCCGATCCTCTGGACGGTTACTACGTGGTGCGCAACCTGCATGCCCATGCCTGGGCCGAAGTCTGGCAGGCCGGTGAGGGCTGGGTCCGCGTCGATCCCACCGCGGCGGTGGCGCCCGACCGCATCAACGCGAGCCGCAATCTGGTGCCGGCGCCGGGCGTCGTGGGCAGTGCGATGCGCGCGATCCATCCGCAACTGGCCCAGCAGTTGCGCCGGGCCTGGGAGGCGGTCAACAACCGCTGGAACCAGTGGGTGCTGAACTACTCGCGCGAGCGGCAGTTCTCGCTGCTCCAGTGGCTGGGCTGGAAGACGCCGGACGCGGCCGACGTCGGCCGGGTGCTGATCGGGCTGCTGTGCGCCGCCGCGCTGGCCGGTGCCGCCTGGGCCGCCTGGGACCGCCGCCGCCAGGACCCATGGCAACGGCTGCAGCGCCGGGTGCGCCGCCAGCTCGGCAGGCTCGGCGTCGAGGTCGCCGCCCACGACCCGCCGCGCCGTCGCGCCGAACGGGTCCGCAGCACGCTGGGCGAGCGTGGCGACGAACTGGCCGCCATGCTCGACGCACTGGACGAAGCACGCTACGGCCAGGCAGCAGGACGCCCGCGGCTGCCTGCTGGCTGGTGGTGGCGATTCAGGCGCCTCGCTGCCGGCCTGGGCTGATCGGGTTCAGCACCGGGCCAGGTTGCGGGCACGAAAGCCCAGCACGGCCATGCCGGCCAACATCAGGGCCCAGGTGCCGGGCTCGGGGATGGGCACCGCCGACGTGATGATGTGGCCGTCGATGGCCGCGCCGTTGCCGGCCGTGAAGCCGTAGTAGATCGGCGCCCCGGCCATGTCCAGCGCCGCAAAGTCCACCGCCGTCTCGACGCTGAAGCTGCCCAGGTTGATGTGCCAGATCGTGCCCAGCAGCGTGCCGGTGTTGTTGCTGTCGCCCGACGGCGTGTAGACGAACTCGGCGAACCACTGGAAGTTCGGGTCGCGGATGTCGTCGCCGAGGCCGGTTTCGGTGACGGCGAGTGGCGTCGTCGAGCCGTTGCTGAGGATCTGCACGCTGGGCGACTGCGCTTCGTCATCGAAGTTGAAGGTGTCGATCGCGAAGGCGACGCTGGGCCCCGACAGGCCGCCGTAGCCCAGGTCCGATCCGCCGCCGCCCAGTCCTGGCGCGGTGGCCAGCACAAAGGTCAGGCCGTCGCCGCGCAGGCCGATGTTGTCGTAGACCGGGATGTACCAGTTGAAGGCAAAGCGGAAGCTCTGGTTGAAGTCCAGCGCCAGCGCCTCCTGGGCAAAGCCGCTGCCGGCCTGGTCGCCGGTGCCGGTCTGGGTCAGCGTCAGCAGGCTGTAGATGAAGCCGTTGCCAGGCGCAAAAGTCTCGGTGCTGGCGCTGCCGAAAGTGCTCCAGCCGGTGAAGTCGGTGAACGTGGCGCTGAAGTCCACGCCCTG
>Ga0315902_10003275_pt1 | contig 24374 bp, 17 predicted proteins | sample LakEriMetagenome_9_FD_203523 | JGI IMG/M metagenome (GOLD analysis project Ga0315902, IMG submission 203523) | Freshwater fungal communities from buoy surface, Lake Erie, Ohio, United States - Buoy 12 MA117 | ecosystem: Environmental > Aquatic > Freshwater > Lake > Lake biofilm | place: USA... | reverse complement strand
TCTGACGGATCGTCGCATGCACGGCCGTCTCTTCGAGGAAGGGCAGGAGGAGCGAGAAGAAACTCCATCCCGGCCCCGATTCCGGCACCGCGTCGTTCGAGCCGCCTGCCCAGGTGCCGGTGGTCGTGGAGCGGAATCCGGGCGGCAGGCTGCGGGAGGCATCGTGGTAAAGGTGCAGGCCGACCCCGATCTGCTTGAGGTTGTTGAGGCTCTGCATCCGCCGGGCGGCCTCGCGGGCCGACTGCACCGCGGGCAGGAGGAGCCCGATCAAGGCGCCGATGATGGCGATCACGACCAGGAGTTCGACCAGGGTGAATCCGTGGCGGATGCCGGGGCGCATTGAGGACGACCAGTTTTGAGTCGATGTGCTTTTCACAACGCACCCTGCGTTATCTGAAAGGAAAACGAGACTCATTCTCAACGCGACAAAGTCTAGCGTTGAAAAACCAGCCGTCAACCATTTTTTTTCTCGATCTCCCTGCGGTTTTTCAGCTCCACATTTCTGCATGGAAGGATCCAAATGGGGTACAAACAAGGACTTTCTGTGAGGGATCACCCCCGTCCCGATCTTCGCCGAGGCGCAGTCATGACCGAATCCCCCTTGTCGGGCCGCAGTTCCCCGGGCGGCGCCCCCCTCGGCGACGTGGTCGTCGAGGCCCGCAACCTTTCCAAGACCTACCGCGACTTCTGGGGCCGCAGCAAAAAGGTGGCCCTCAAGCCGCTCGATCTCGAGATCCGACGCGGCGAGATCTTCGGGCTCCTCGGCCCCAACGGCTCCGGCAAGACGACCACGATGAAGCTCCTCCTGGGGCTCATCTTCCCGACGTCCGGCGAGGCCCTCGTCTTCGGCCGTGGCGCGACCGACGTCTCCAAGAACGAGCGGATCGGCTACCTCCCCGAGGAGTCGTATCTCTACAAGTTTCTCGACGCCGAGGAGACGCTCGACTTCTACGGCCGGCTCTTCGACATGCCGCCCGAGGAGCGGAAGCGCCGCGCCGACGCGCTCATCGAGATGGTCGGGCTCGGCCGCGACAAGAAGCGGCAGCTGAAGGAGTATTCCAAGGGCATGACCCGCCGCATCGGCGTCGCCCAGGCCCTGATCAACGACCCCGAGCTCGTGCTCCTCGACGAGCCGACCAGCGGCCTCGATCCGATCGGCACCCGCGAGATGAAGGATCTGATCATCGATCTCAAGCGGCGCGGCAAGACCGTGATCATGTGCTCGCACCTGCTCGCCGACGTGGAGGACGTGTGCGACCGGATCGCGGTGCTCCATCAGGGTGAGCTCAAGGAGCTGGGCCGCGTCGAGGACCTGTTGCGGGTCACCGACGTGACGCAGATCCGGGCCCGCAACCTCTCGGCCGCGGCCCGCGACGAGGTCCGGGCCGTCCTCGAGCGGCACGGGGCCGCCGGCATCGAAGTCGGCAACCCGCGGACCACGCTCGAGGACCTGTTCCTCGACGTCGTCCGCGACACCGAGGCGCGGCCGGGGCGCCGGGCCCGACAGCCGCGTGCCGATCAGGCCGTGGCATCCGATCATCACGCGGGGCGGTGAGCCTATGGTCCTGGAAGAGGAAATCCCGGCATTCGCCGCCTGGATCGGGCCCGCCCTGGTGTGGTTCCTGTTCGCCGCCGCCCTGGTCACGGTCGTGGCCGCGGCGGGGGTGTGGCTGGTGCAGTCGATCCTCTGCGGGCCGCTGGCCGCCGGTGACCGCGTGTATCGCGGGCTGCTCTCCGGGCTCGCCGACCTGGGGGGCATGTCGGGGCGACGGATCTGGGCGCTGGCGCGACTGGCGATCCAGGAGTCGCTGCGGCGGAACGTGCTCGTGGTGCTCGGCCTGTTCGCCCTGATCATCCTCTTCGCCGGCTGGTTCCTCGATCCGACGAGCGTGAATCCGGGCAAGCTGTACCTCGGCTTCATCCTCGCGGCGACCAACCTCCTGGTCTGCCTGGTGACCCTCGTGCTCTCCGTCTTCAGCCTGCCGGCCGACATCAAGGCCAAGGCGATCCAGACGGTCACCACCAAGCCGGTGCGGACCGGCGAGATCGTGCTCGGCCGGTTCCTCGGCTTCGCCCTGGTGGGGACGGCGCTGCTGGCCGTGATGGGCGTGGCGGGCTGGGCGTTCGTGGTCCGCAGCGTCGGCCACACGCACGTCGTGGCGGCCGAAGACCTGCAGCCCGTCCGGGCCGAGGACGGTGCGACGAGCGGGTTCGAGGGGCGCACGAGCTTCGACCGCGGCCACCGCCACCGGCTCGACCTCGCGGCCGACGGCTCGGGCACGACCGACACGGTGCAAGGCCACCGCCACCGCGTGCGGGTGATCGATCGCGGCGGGGCGACGTCCTACGAGGTGGGGCCACCCGAAGGGCTGCTCGAGGCCCGCCGCCCGCTCCGCGGCAAGCTCCGCTTCCTCGATCGCGAGGGGCGGCCGAGCGCCAAGGGGATCAGCGTGGGCGCGGAGTGGGGCTACCGGCAGTACATCGAGGGGGGCACCCTGGCCGCCGCGATCTGGACGTTCGACGGCGTCACGGAGCGCGAGTTTTCCGCCGGCCTGCCGCTGGAGATGATCGTGCGGGTGTTTCGCACCTACAAGGGGATCATCGAGAAGGGCATCTCCGGAAGCATCCGCGTCCGCAATCCCTCCACCGGCCTGCAGAGCGATCCCTTCTACTTCACGGCCAAGGAGACGACGATCGACTCCCTGCCGATCCCGCGCACCCTCAACGCCACCTCGGCCGACGGCGGCACCCGGCAGATCGACCTGTTCGCCGACCTCGTCGCCAACGGCCGGGTCGAGATCGTGCTCCAGTGCCTGGAGCGGGCCCAGTATTACGGCGTGGCCCAGGCCGACTTCTTCCTCCGCGCCGGCGACGGGTCGTTCGGCCTCAACTATGCCAAGAGCTGCCTCGGGATCTGGTTCTCGATGCTTTTGATCACGGCGATGGGCGTGATGTTCAGCACGTTCCTCGCCGGGCCCGTGGCCCTGCTGGCGACGCTCGCCATGGTGATGATCGGCCAGTTTCGGGAGTTCATCGCCCAGCTCTTCGAGAGCCAGGTGACCGGCGACGCCACGATCGTGCCCGGCGGCGGGCCGCTCGAATCGCTCTACCGGATCGTCACCCAGACGAGCATCACGCTGCCGCTCGATCCCACCCCGGCCGTGCAGGCGATGAAGACGGTGGACACGCTGCTCCTGGCGCCGATGCGGCTGGCCGCGGGGCTGTTTCCGTCGCTCTCGTCGCTGGGCACGAGCAACTTCGTGGCCGACGGCTTCGACATTCCCTTCGATCTGCTGGCGGCCAACGGCATGGAGACGCTGGGCTACGTGCTGGCGTTCCTCGTCGCCGGCAGTTTCTGCCTGCGGGCCCGGGAGGTGGCATCGTGACCGACGACGCGCGGAGAGAAGCGGAGCGTGGCATGCCCGGCCGGGCGGGGGCCGCGTGGCTGGGGCTGCGGCCGAGCACGCTCCTGGCCCTGGTGGCGATCGCCGCCCTGCTGATCCCACTCTCGGCCTTGAGTCAGCCGGCGGATTCGTCGAGCCCGGGCGGCAAGCTGGCACGGCTGCGCACGGCCTCCGGCCTGGCCCAGGCCAACCTCGGCGCGATCGATCCCACCAGCGAGACGATGCGGCTGGCCACGCTGGGGCTGAAGAACGTCGCGGTGACGCTGCTCTGGGACCGCGTCAATCACTACAAGAAGGTCGAGGACTGGACGAACCTCTCGGCGGCGCTCGAGCAGATGACGAAGCTCCAGCCCAACTTCTACTCCGTCTGGGACTTTCAGGCCCACAACCTGTCCTACAACATCTCGGTCGAGTTCGACGACTACCACGATCGCTACGCCTGGGTGATGAAGGGGATCGAGTTCCTGCGGCAGGGCATCGCGCTCAACCAGCGCGACCCACGGCTCCTGGGGCGGATGGGCTGGTTCATCGGCCACAAGATCGGCAAGTCGGACGAGAAGAAGCAGTTTCGCCGGCTCTTCAAGGCCGACGACGACTTCCACGACCGCGACGACCCCGATCGCACGCTCCCCGAGCGCGACAACTGGCTGGTGTCGCGGCAGAAGTATCTCGCCGCCCAGCGGCTCGCCGACTCGGGCGCGCCGCTCAAGACCACCGCCCTCATCTTCCACAGCGAGCCGATGATGGCGGCCATCAACCACGCCCGGGCCATGGAGGAGGACGGCACCTTCGGCGCCGCCGCCCGCGACGCCTGGAAGCTCGCCGGGGACGAGATGGTGAAGTTCGCGATGCGGGAGATTCCCACGAGCTGGGAGGTGCCGATCCGGCTCGGGCTGCGGGAGGACGAGCTGGCCCGGGCCGCGCGGATCGCGGCCGACCTCGAAGCCCTGCTGCCGGGGCGGTTCGCGGCCCTCGAGCAGCGGCTCCGCGCCGGCCTCTCCGCCGCGCAGCAGCAGGCCCTGGCCACGCCGCCGCTCGACCGCAGCGACGCCCAGCAGCAGCTCGCCGCCGAGGCCGAGGCGTCCCTCAGGGTCACCTGGCCGATGGTGGCGCGTGAGGCCCCGGCCGACGTGCAGGCCAAGGCGAAGGAGCTGGCCCGGCAGTACGTGGAGGCCCGGGAGACCGCGGAGATCATCGACCGCTACCGCGACATCGTGAACTTCGACTTCTGGCGGGCGGCCTGCGAGGCGGAGGTCACGGAGCCCGCGCTCCTGGCCCGGGAGAAGATCTGGGAGGCCGACCGGGAGTTCGAGAATGCCCGCCTGCAGACGGCGAAAAAGGCCTTCGAGGAGGCCTTCGCCGCCTGGCGGCAGGTGCTCGACGCGTCGCCGGTGCTGCGGGAGGACCAGCTGACGGCCGACGACATGCGCGACATCGTGAACCGCTACCGGAAGCTCCTCGAGCAGCTTGACGAGCCGTTCCCGAAGCCGTTCGTGCTCCAGGACGTCCTCGACCGGGCCGGCCCTGCGGTCGACTGACGCCGTCCGCTACTCGCGTCTGACGAGCAGCTTGTCGATGCGGCGGCCGTCCATGTCCACCACCTCCACGACCAGCCCCTGCCAGCGGACGATGTCGCCGGCCACCGGGATCCGCTCCAGCTTCGCGAGCACGAGGCCGGAGACCGTCGAGTATTCCCGGGACGTCGCGCCGAGCTTGAGCTCGAACCGCTTCGCGAGATCCTCGACGCTCGCGCCGCCGTCGACGAGCCACGAGCCGTCGTCACGCTGCAGGAAGGCGTGCTGCTCCTCGCGGCGGTGCTCGTCATGGATTTCGCCGACGAGCTCCTCGAGCACGTCCTCGAGCGTCACCATGCCTTCCGTGCCGCCGTATTCGTCGAGCACGATCGCCAGCTGGTTCTTCTCCTTCTGGAACAGCTCGAGGAGCCGGTCGAGCGGCATCGTCTCCGGCACGAACACCGCCTTGTGCAGCATCTTTTTGAGCTCGATCGGCCAGCCGAGGAAGGTGTTCCGCAGCACGTCCTTGATGGACACGTAGCCGAGGATGTGGTCGAGCGAGCCCTCGTAGACGGGGAGCCGCGAGTAGCCCGCCATGGCGATGGCGCCGAGGATCTCGCCCGCCGGCGTCTCGATGTCGAGGGCGTCGAGGTCGATCCGCGGCCGCATGATGTCGCGAACCGTTCGCTCGCCGAGCCGCAGGGCCTCGGCGGCCACCGACTGCTCCACCGCCTCGAGCACGCCCTCGGCCCGGCCCGCCTCCAGGAGATGCTCGATGTCGTCCACGGATACGCTCGGCCCCTCCTGCTTGTGGGCCCCGAGGAGGAACAGGACCGCCGACGTGGCGGTGCTCATGCCCCACACCAGCGGCCGGGCGACGCGGGCGAAGACCTGCATGATCGGGGCCGCGATCCGGGCGAACGACTCGGCCCGACGCAGGGCCAGCCGCTTGGGCACGAGCTCCCCGAGGAGGAGCGTGACGAACGACAGCCCCATCACGAAAACGGTCAGCGCGATCGTGCGGCTGGCGGCGGCGATGGCCGGCGGGGCGTGTCGCTCGATCCAGCCGGCGAAGTCGTCCACCAGGTGATCGCCGCCGTAGGCGGCGGCGAGCGTGCCCACCAGCGTGATGCCGATCTGCACGGTGGGCAGGAAGCGGTCGGGGGTCGAGGCCAGCTCCAGGGCCGCGCGGGCGGCCGTGTCGCCCTGGTCGGCGAGCTGCCGGAGGCGGCCGCGGCGGCTGGCCACGATCGCCATCTCCGCCCCGGAGAAGAACCCGTTGGCGAGGATCAGCGCGAGGACGATGAGCAGCTCCGTCAGCACGCCGCGCCCTCGCGGGAGACGATGGCGAGGTTGTCGCGGTGGACCACCTCCTCGTAGGGCACCGAGCCGAGCACCGCGGCGATGGCGTCGGTCTTCAGGCCGGCGATCCGCCGCAGTTCGTCGGCGGGATAATTGACGAGGCCGCGGGCGAAGGGGCGGCCTGGGCCCGTGGTGAGCGCGACGACGTCGCCGGCGGCGAACTGGCCGTCGACCGCCACGACGCCGGCCGCCAGGAGGCTGCGGCCGCCGTCCACGACCGCGTCGCGGGCGCCGGCGTCCACCACGACGCTGCCGCGGGGCTCTGCCGACCAGCCGAGCCAGCGCTTCCAGGCCGGCACCGCCGCCGCGCGGCTGGAGAACAGCGTGCCGACGTCCGCGCCGCGGCACACCTCGTCGAGCACGTGGTCGTTGCGGCCCGACGCGATGATGCAGTTGCCCCCCGCCTCGGTGACGATCCGCGCGGCGGCGATCTTGCTGGCCATGCCCCCCTTGGAGAGTCCGCCGAGCCGGTCGCGGGCCAGCCCCTCCACGCCCGCGTCGATCCGCGGCACGTGGCGGAGGATCGCGGCCCCCGGCTCGCCGGGATGGCGGTCGTAGAGGCCGTCCACGTCGGAGAGCAGCAGCAGGAGCGGGGCTCCGAGGAGCGTCGCCACCAGGGCCGCCAGGCGGTCGTTGTCGCCGAACGACGTCCGCAGCTCCTCGACGCTCACCGTGTCGTTCTCGTTGATCACCGGGATGGCGCCGTAGTCGAGCAGGGCCCGCAGGGTGTTGCGGATGTTGAGGTAGCGGGAGCGGTCCTGGAGATCGTCGGCCACCAGCAGCACCTGGGCGGCGTGGCGGCCGCGGCCGCGGAAGGCCCGCTCGTAGGCCTCGATCAGGCAGCTCTGGCCGATCGCCGCCACGGCCTGGAGGCTGGCGAGTTCCTGCGGCCGGGACGTGAGACCCATCCGCCCCATGCCCGCGCCCACGGCGCCCGAGCTGACGAGCACGATCCGGCGGCCCGCGGCGAGCGCCACGTCGAACTGCCGGCCCAGGGCTTCGATGCGGGCCGTGTCGAGCAGCCCGTCGGGGCCGGTGAGCACGCGGGTGCCCACCTTCACCACGATCAGCCGGGCCGCGGATGCGAGATCGAGTCGGGCCGAATCGGTCATGGTGGCGGCAGGGGGACTGGCTGCCGCGATTCGTGCGGCCGGCGTGACGAGACGGGGCACATCCTACCCGCTCCGCGCCGCTCCGGACCACCGCCGGAGTTCCGAAACCGGCGGCGCCCGCATGGTCGGTTGAGTGGGGCTGCCGCCGAGCCGTATATTCGCCATCCGGCCGCGAGGAGCGCGGCCCCGACGCCGCCGGAGCCGCACGCATGAGCGATTTGCATCACGAGTGTGGCCTGGTGGCCATCTATCACCTGCCGACCGCCGAGACGAGCCCGCTGGCGCCGTCCCAGGGGCAGGAGGAGGTATCGCGGCTGGTCCCGCGGATGCTCCTCGACATCCAGAACCGCGGCCAGCTCTCCGCGGGGATGACGGTCTGGAACCCGGCTCGCAGCAGCCTCCTCGACACCTACAAGGAGGTGGGCAGCGTGAGCGAGGTGTTTCGCATGAGCCATCGGGGCAAGTACGAGAGCCTGATGGAGCAGCATGCGGGGCGGGCCGCGATCGGCCACGTCCGCTACGCGACCTGCGGCGCCGAGGACCGGGCTTACGCCCAGCCGCTGGAGCGGCCGCACATTCAGAAGCGGAAGTGGTTCGCCTTCGGCTTCAACGGCCAGCTCGCGAACTATCCCGAGCTGCGGGCCGAGATCCTCGCCGCCGACGACACGCACCTCGCCCGCGACAACGACACCGAGGTGCTGATGCACGCGATCGGCCGCGAACTTTCGGGCGACGCCAATCCCACGCCCATCGAACTCCTCGCGGCCATCTCCCGGCGGTTCGACGGCGCCTGGAACATCGCGCTGCTCGACGCCTGCGGACGGCTGATCGTGGCCCGTGACCCGCTCGGCATCCGCCCCATGGAATACGCCCGGCTCGGGCCGCTCGTGGCGGCTGCCAGCGAGAGCGTGGCCCTGCTGAATCTCGGCTTCCCGGCCGAGTCGATCCGCTCGCTGGAGCCGGGCACGGCGCTGGTGGTCGACGGCGCGACCGTGCGGGTGGAGCGGTTCGCGGAGAGCCCGCGGCGGGCCCACTGCTTTTTCGAGTGGATCTACTTCGCCAACGTCGCCAGCACGATGGACGAACGAAGCGTGTACCTCACCCGCAAGCGGCTCGGCGAGGAGCTGGCGCGGCTGGAGACGGTGCCCATCGACGAGGACACCGTCGTCGTGCCGGTGCCCGACACCAGCAAGGCCGCCGCCGACGCCATGGCCTACCGCCTCCGGATCCCGTCGGTGGAGGGCCTGATCCGCAACCGCTACACGGGCCGCACGTTCATCGACGGGGCGGCGAGCCGTCGGGCCAAGGCAGAGACGAAGTACACGCCGCTCCGCGAGGTGCTGGAGGGGAAGCGGGTGATCCTCGTGGAGGATTCGATCGTGCGGAGCACCACCATGAAGGTGCTCCTGGGGCGGATGCGGTCGCTGGGGCTGGCCCGGGAGATCCACGTCCGGGTCGCCTGCCCGCCGATCGTGGCGCCATGCTTCTACGGCATCGACATGTCGACGATCGACGAACTGTTCGCACCGGAGTTCCTCCGCGGCGGGCCGCTGACCGAGGCCGCGCAGGCGGCGATGGCGACCCGGCTGGGGGCCGATTCGCTTCGCTATCTGCCCGTCGAGGCGGTGGCCCGGTCGATCGGCTTCGACGCGGCGGACCTGTGCGAGGCCTGTCTCACGGGCCGGTACCCGACGCCGGCCGGCGAGCGGCTCTACGAGATCGCCGTCAGCCAAACGTCCCGCGGCGTCGCCGGCCGCACCTACGAGGCGGTGTCGTAGGGGGCATGGTGAGCGGTATCCGCCGCGACGCGGAGTCCCCCGGCTTCCGCCGGGGGCTTTTTGTGGGCGTGGCGCATCCCAAGAAGCCCCGGGTGGCAACCCGGGGACACCGGGTGTGAAAACCAACCCGCTGTCGATGCCGTACGACGGCATGCGTTTCGCCGCTTTGACCCCGCATCGCATGGCACGCGGGCTCGTATTCCACGCGGAGTCCCCCGGCTCCCGCCGGGGGCTTTTTGTGGGCGTGGCGTGCGGAACCTGGAAGCCCCGGGTGTGAACGCCTCCCACCGGGGGATTTTTGCGGGGCGACCTCACCCCAAGACGACGAGTGCCGCCCGCCACACCGGCGCGCCGGCGAGCCGGGTGCGGCGCTCGAAGTGGGTGCGGTAGTCGAGATCGTGCTCCGGCTCCTTCGCCGCCTCCGCGACGGGCGCGGCGTAGAGTCCGGTGGCCGCGGCCAGCTCGAGCGTCTCGTTGAAATACTCCTCCACGTCGGTCCACACGTGGAGCCGGCCGCCCGGCACGACCACGCGGGCCACCTGCCGCAGGAACGCATCCGACAGCACCCGGCGCTTGCGGTGCCGGGCCTTCCACCACGGGTCGGGAAAGTAGACGTGCACCGCCTCCAGGCAGGCGACGGGCAGGACGTCGCGCACGAGGGCCGTGCCGTCGCCATGGATCATCCGCGCGTTGGCCGCGGCCGCGGCGGCGAGCTTGCCGGCGGCGAGCCGCGCGTAGCCGGCGGCGATCTCGATGCCGAGGAAGTTGCGGTCGGGCCGGGTCGCCGCGGCGGTGGCCAGGAACAGCCCCTTGCCGCTGCCCACCTCGAGCTCCACCGGCAGCGGGTCCGGAAACAGGCTCCGCGGGTCGCAGGGCTTCGGCAGGGCGTCCGCCGTGAGCAGGTGCGTGGAAAGATCGACGGTCGGATCGGGCTTCTTGGGAGGGCGGCGGGGCATCGGTCGAACTCGCCGGCGTCAGCCGCCCGCGGCTCCACCGGTGGCCTGCGCCAGCGCGTCCACCGGCAGCGGCACGCCCTTGATGATGCCGTCCACCACGATGTTCTCGCGAACGATCCCCTGGAAGCGGCAGACGATCATCGCCCGGGGCCGCACCCGCACCCGCTCCACCGCGATCACGAGCCGGTCGCCCGGCACCACCGGCTCCCGGAACCGTACGTCCTCCATGCCACCGAAGCCGACCACCTTGGCGTCGAGGAGGTTGTGCTTTTGCGTGAAGTAACTGGAGAGCTGGGCCGCCGCCTCGCACATCATGACGCCGGGCATCAGCGGCATCACGGGGAAATGGCCGCGGACCCAGAACTCGTCGTGGGTCACGTCCTTGTAGCCCACGCACAGGCAGCGGGCCTGGTCCTCGTGGACGATCGCCGTGAGTTGCTCCATCTCGAACCGCTGCATGTTCCAGCGGCGGATCTCGTGGATGTCGGCGACGACCTTGTCGAGGTCGTACTCGCTCGGATGGATGATGTAGTCACGCGGGGCCATGACGGCTCGTTCCCCCGTCGTTCGGCACGAAGAAGCCGGCGGCTGCCTCGCGCAGACGGATGTCAGGTGCGGATGTGCTTGCGCTTCGCCTTGCGGGCCTTGCTGTTGGCGGGGCGGGCGCCGTGGTTGGCCTTCTTCAGGCCGCGATGCGGTTTGGCCATGGGTTGTCCGGGGGGCTGCGGGGCTGGGATTGGGAAAGCCGAGGTTGTACCACGGCCGCCGCCGTCGTTCCACCGCCCTCATCGCCCCCGCTCGGCGGCGATGGCCTCCCGCAGGCTCGTGCGCACGATTTCCACGAAACTCGCGCCGAGGAATCCGACGATCGCGCCGATCACGGCCGAGGAGAGTCCGCCGAGCACGGCGCCGGCCGGGGTGCTGGCGGCGAAAAACAGGAGTGCTGCCGTGCCGGCGACTCCGCCGCACGCGGCGCCGATCCCGGCGGAGATCCGCACCAGACGGCCCATGTCGGAACGCCGTTCGAGGAGCGACGGTGACGCGCTGGGGAGGGCGGGCCGTTCGATCCGCGATCGGTGCCGCCGGAGATCGCTGTCGGTGGCCGCCCGGAGCCGCGTGCCGATGGCGTTGCCGGCGACGTGCATGCCGACGCTCGCCGCCGCGACCACGAGGGCCAGCCAGCCGGCGATCCCCAGCCAGCCGATCGCCGCGCAGGCCACGGCGACCACGACCACGAGCCACGAATAGGTCACCGGACGCATCCGCCAGACTCCTCCCGCGGCATTGTAGTCCGGTGGGAGGCGGCCGGGCGGAGGAGTCAAAAGCCGGCGACGGCGGCGTGGCCGTAGATGGGCAGGAGCCGGTAGTAGACCTCGAGCGTGAGCACGGCGAGCGCCGTGTGGGCCAGGCGGCCGCCGGGGGCCGTTTCGGGGTCGGCGAAGAACCAGCTGCCCGCCTCGTGGCCGATCGCCCCCTGGCGGGCGACGAGCTGGTCGCGATTGCGGGCGTTCCAGCGTGGCCAGGCTGGATGGTCGCGCTGCAGCAAGGCCTGGGCAAGGTAGAAGTTTTGATACACGCCCTGGACCGCCGGCCCGGGCTTGGCGAGCGCGGCGAGGCCGCGGTCAAGCGCCTCCTCGCGGTCCCAGCCGGTGTACATCCGGCACAGGAGGCCGATCGCCGACGTGCATGAGCGGGCCTGTGGGCTCTGGTAGCCGTAGGCGGCGCCCCCCTGTGTCTCCACGCGGTCGAGAAACCGGCAGACGCCGTCGAACGTCGGCGATGGCACCTCGAGGCCGGCCAGCGCGGCGCTCTTGAGGGCCGTGAGCTGCCAGGCGGTGACGGTCGTGTCGCCGGCCTGCCCCGGCAGGTACCGCCAGCCGCCGCCGTAGGCGTCTTGCGCCGTGACGATGAACCGCACCGCGTCGCGGACCGGGCGGACGAGCATCTCGTCCTTCGTCATCCCGAGCGCCTCGGCCAACGCGAGCGTGGCCACGCCCTGGCCGTACATCGTGCCCTCGGCGAGATCGCCGCCGCGGGGCGTCGGCTGGATGCGGCTCATCAGATAGTAGAGACCTCGGGTCACCGTCTCGCGATACGCGCCGGCTGCCTGCGTGTGGCCGGCGCCGAGGAACGGCAGCAGGGCGATGCCCGTGGCCGCCGTCGTGCTCGAAACGGTGCCGGCATCGCGGCAGCCGCCGTCGCACTGGCAGCCGGACAGGTCGAACCGCCACGAGCCGTCGGCCGCCTGGTGCCGTGCCAGCCAGGCCAGACCACGTTCCACCGCCGCCTCGCTGGCGGCCGAGCCGCCGCGATCGCGAACCGCCGCGCCCCGGTCCGCGCCGCTGCGGCGGGCGAATGCGGCGGCGATCGCGTCGCCGGCGGCCGTGCCTGCCGGCGTGGGCTGGGCGAGCGAGGCCGGGCGGGCGACGACGCCGTCACCCTTGGCGACGACGGCCGCCACGGTTTCGACGGGCACCAGGGGCACGGTCGATTCCGGGGCCGCGGCCGGCTCGGGCACGAGCGGCGTTTCGGGCTCCGAGGCGGCAAGCGGCGCGACCGGCGGCGGGTCCGCGGCGGACGGGCCCGGCATCACCGCCTCGGCGGCGGCCGCGCCGATCTCATCGGCGGTGTCCGTGGCGGCGGCGATCGCGATCACGATCGGCCGGGGAGGCGGCGGAGTGCGGCGGTCGATCCACAACAGCGCGAGCCCGATCAGGACCAGCAGGTGGACGACGGCGCTTGTGTAGCCGGATCGCACCGCCGGGCTGGCGACCAGTCGTTGGATGCCGGTCGGCGTGTCATCGGGCATTGCCATGCCGTCGTCATCGGCCGCCAGGGGTGGATCGCTGGATGCCGACGGTGACTTTGCCGGTCAGGCAGTTTGGCCGCGCGCGGCGTGCGTCCGCAGCCCACGCGGCTCGCCTGGAAGGCGATCATTCACGAAATTCTTCTTCCGTCACCTGGTTGCGGTAGATCGGGAGGTGGCGGTAGTAGACCTCGAGGATCATCGTCGCCAGCGACGTGCAATACAGGCGGCCACCGACTTTGGGCGCATGCCCGCCCGCAATGCCGCCGGTGAAACCGTCATACCAACTGCCGGCTTCGTGGCCCGATGTGGCCTGTGACTTGAGCAACATCGGCTTCATTTTGGCGTTCCAGGCCTGCCAGATTTCGCCCTCCATGTGGTGCATGACCTGGGTGGCGTAGTAGTCGTAGTACAGGTCGGCCGTCGGTCCCGTCTTGGCGAGGAACTCGGCGCCGCGCTGCAGGGCGGGATCATCCTTCTTCCAACCGAGGTACATCCGGCACAGTAGCCCGGCGGCCGTCGTGGCGATTTCTCGGCCGGGGCCCATGTAGCCGTAGAAGGCTCCGCTGTCTTCGCTCGTCGCGTCGAGGAACCGGATCGCATTCTTGACGGTGGAGGCGTTGACCCTGAGGTAGGCCATGTTGCCGCTCTTGAGCGCCATGAGCTGCCAGCCCAGGGCCGAGGTGTCGCCGCGCTCCCGGGGCTTGTACCGCCAGCCGCCGCCGACAGGATCCTGGGCCTGTTCGATGAAATACAGGGCCGCCTGGGCCGGGCCTTGGAGGCGGTTGTCCTGCGACATCGCGTAGGCCTCGGACAACGCGATTGCCGCCAGCCCCTGGGAGTACATGGAGCCACCGTTCTCGTAGCATTGGCCCTGGCCTTTGACGCACATGCCGGCGAGGAAGGCGATGCCGGCCTCGAGTTCTTTCTTGTACGGGCCTTCCTTGTGCGTGTAGCCACGACCGAGGAACGGGAGCAGGGCCATCGCCGTCGCACCGCCGCGTTCGGCTTGGCGATCTTTGCTGCCGTGCGAACACTTCCCCTGGCAACTGGGGCAGCTGGCGAGATCGAACGACCAGCCACCGTCGGGCATCTGGTGGGCGATGAACCACTTGAGAGCGCGATCGACGGCGTCTTCCGTGTCCTTGCCACCGCCCCCCGCGCCGGCGAGCTGGCCGGCGTTCTTGCGGCCGCCCAAGCCGCCGCCGGTGCCCCCGACGGCGCCGATGGTGGAGAGCATGTCGGAGGCGGGGGCGGTGATGTCGCCGAACTCGGAGAGTTCGACGGCCAGCGGCGCGGCGTCGACATCGGAGGCGTCGGAGACGACCTTGACATCCTCGACGACGACGTCGGTCGTGACGGCCACGTCGGCGACGGGGTCGCTGATCTCGACGGGCGTGTTCTCGGGCATCTTGTCCTCGAACTCCTCGAAGCTCTCTTCCGTGGACGGGGAGGAGACGATGGAGACGGCGGCCTCCTTCTTGGGCGGCTCGGTGACGATCAGTGCCATGGCCAGCAGGGCGACGATGTGGACGAGCATGCTCACGGCCCAGGCGGGCGTCTGCTTGAGCAGATTCGTGCGGAGCGACTGGCCGTCGTCGTCTTCGTCGGGAGCGGCGGCCGCCGTCGGCTTGGCGAGAGGGACGGCCTTCGACGCCGGTTTCGGCGGCGCGGCGGGCTTGGCGGGCTTGGCTGCCGCGCCGCTGACGGTCTTCGTAGCGGCCGGCCTCGCGGCCGCGGCGGACTTGGCCGGCGGCTTCACCGGCTGCGGCTTTTTCTCAGGATCGTTTGCGGTCGGCATCATGAGTTCCCCAGGGCCATCACTTGTATTACGATCATAGCCTTCTTTCGGAGTCTGTCGCCACGGGCGTCCCCGGGAGTCACTCCTCGAAGAATTGGTCGTCCGTAGCCTGGTTGCGGTAGATCGGCAGGTGGCGGTAGTAGACCTCGAGGATCATCGTCGCCAGCGACGTGCAGTAGAGGCGGCCGCCCTTATGGGGTCCGTGGCCGCCTTCAAAGCTCTTGAACCAACTGCCCGCCTCGTGCCCCTCCTTGGCCTGGGCGTCGAGGAGCATCTTCTTCATCTTCGCGTTCCAGGCCTGCCAGACGTCGCCTTCCATGTGGTGCATGATCTGGGTGGCGTAGTAGTCGTAGTACAGGTCGTTGGTGGGCCCCTTTTTGGCGAAGAACTCGACGCCGCGCTCGAGCGCTGGGTTGTCCTTCTTCCAGCCGAGGTACATGCGGCAGAGGAGGCCGATGGCGGTCGTGCCGGGTCCCTTGCCGGGAGCCCGGTAACCGTAGAAGGCGCCGCTGTCCTCCTCGACGGAGTCGAGGAACTTGATGGCGTTCTTGATGGTGGCGTGGTTGATCTGGAGGTAGGCCATGTTGCCACTCTTGAGGGCCATCAGTTGCCAGCCGAGGATCGATGTGTCGCCGGCGGACTTGGGCTGGTATCCCCAGCCGCCGCCGACCAGATCCTGCCAGTCCATGATGCAGTTGAGGGCATACTGCGCGGGCTGCTGCAGGCGGTTGTCCTGGGTCATCGCGTAGGCCTCGGAGAGGCAGATGCCGGCGAGGCCCTGGGCGTAGACGCCGTGATGTCCCGACTCGCCGCCCGCCATGGCGGCGTTGCCCTGGCCCTTCATGGCGAGGCCGGCGAGGAAGGCGATGCCGGATTCGAGTTGGGACTTGTAGGGGCCTTCCTTGTGGGTGTAGCCGCGGCCGAGGAAGGGAAGCAGGGCCATCGCCGTCGCGGCACAGCGGCCATGAGACGATCCCCCATGCGAGCACTTCCCCTGGCAACTGGGGCAGGCCTTGAGGTCGAACGACCATCCGCCGTCGGGCATCTGGTGGGCGATGAACCACTTGAGGGCGCGGTCGACGGCTCCTTCCGTGCCTTCGCGGCGCTCGATCGTCTTCACGTTTGCCGGCCGGCGCAGACTCAACGCACCCGCGGGGCCGCTACCCAGACGGCCGGGCCCGTATGCGCCGCCGCCTTGGGGCATGGGAAGTTCGCCGAGCCACACGTCGCCGCTGCTTGGCGGCTGCGGTTCGATGGCCGTCGGGGCGAGAACATCTGGCAGGGGCTCGGGGGCGAGATCGACCGTGTCCGCAGCATCGACCGTTTCCGTCGGCACGGGATCCGCGACGGCCGGCAGCGGCGGGAGTGCCGTGTCGAAATCGGGCATTTCCTCCTCGCTTTCGGCGGGGCCGACGAGGATCGACAAGGCGGCAGGCCGGCGGGGTGGATCGATGACCAGCAATGCCATCCCCAGCAGGGCCACGATGTGGACGATGAGACTGGCAGCCCAGCCGGGCATCTGTCGGAACAGTCGCAGACCTGCGGTCTCGACCGATGTGATCGTGCGCGGCATGGCTTTTCCCGCCGGGAGTTCGCTGGTGAACGATCCGCCGTTCCCGGAGAATCCTTCGCCGGCGGGCCGATCGGTTATTCCCCCGCCCAGCAGCCTCCGGCCCTCCCGGCTCTTTCCCCGGGGGCGGGCGGGTGGTTCTGGTAAGGCAGATTCCCGCCGGGTAGGATCGCCCGCCCGGCCGCCGCGGTGGCGTCCGGTTCCGGTTTGGTGCCGTTCGAACAGCGGCGTGATGAAGGGCTGCGGCTCCCGCAGGCACACCTCCCCATGGCCAAGGGCAAGAAAAAACTCGAAGTGGTCCACCTCGTCTGCGAGGAGACCGGCGATCAGAATTACACGCTGCGGCGGAAGACGGGGGGCGAGAAGCTGAAGGTGAAGAAGTATTCGCCTCGGCTCCGCAAGCACACCGTCCACAACGAGAAGCGGAAGTAGCCTTACCCCGCTTCGTTGATCAGGGCCTCGAGTGCCGCCGCGTCGCCCGAAGGCACGCACGCCACGCGGTCGGCAAGCTGTCGCACCGCCGGCTCGGCACGAGCCGCGTCTTCGATGATCAGCAGGCGGCACTCGGCCTCGCGGTGGAAGATGCCGCCGCCGGGACGGATGACGAGCTCGATCTCGCACGGCTCATGGGCCGCGGCCCGCGGGCAGCCCGCGAGCAGCCGCGCGACCGTGCGGCCCAGCGGCGTGGCGGCGAGGTCGTCGGGCAGCCCCCAGCGCAGGCTCGCGGCCGGCCGTGCGACGAGCCCGCGCCGGCAGGCGGTGAGGCGACCACGGCGCTCGAAGTAGGCGACGTTCGGCCCGTCCCGCCAGCGGACCGCGGCCGAGGGATCGGTCGGATGCCAGACATGCAGCGAGCAGGTGGCGTCGAGGATCGATTCCAGCCGCACGCCCGCGGCCCGCAGCCGGAGGCCGAGGTCGTCGTCTTCCTGGCCCCAGCCGACGAACCGTTCGTCGAACCCGTTGACCCGCGCGAAGTCGTGCCGCCAGACGCCGAAGTCGCCGCCTGCCAGCCGGGGCTTCGTGGGGTGTCGCAGGGCCGCGTGCCACCAGGCCTTGCGCCACCGGCGGGCGAGCGCCCGCTGCTCGGCATGGGGCACGAGGGCCGCGAGGTCGGCATGCGGCAGGTTCTCCGGCACGAGCAACTCGCTCCGCGCCCGCGAGAGCCGCGCGCAGTAGCCGAGCAGCGCCGTGCCGTGCCGGCGTCTGGCCAGGTGCGCCGCGACGTGGTGCGGCGGCACGACGCAGTCGCCGTCGAGAAACAGCAGGTAATCGCCGCGGGCGAGGCGGGCGGCCGCGTTGCGGACCCGCGCCAGCCGGAAGCCGTCGTGCGGCTGCGTGGTGAACCGCACGGGGAAAGGCGCGTGCGCGGCGAACGCGGCGACGACCGCGGCCGTGTCGGCGGTCGATCCGTCGTCGGAAACGACCACCTCCAGCCGGCAGTCGGCCCGCTGCAACGCGATCGACTCCAGCACGAGGGCCAGGTGCCGCGGCTTCTCGAACGTGTTGACGAGGATCGAGACGTCGATCGGGGCGGTCGCGGTCATGGCAACAGCCTCCGCACGATCTCGTCGGCAGCCGCCGTGCGGCCGATCGTCGCGGCGTGGGCCGCCGCGGAGGCGCGGTAGTGGTCGGCATGCCGCACGACCTCGCGGATCGCGGCGGGGGCGTCGGCGGGGGCGTCGATCACGAGGCCGACCGCCGAGGCGGGCACCGGTGCGCCGGTGGCGAGTTCACGGACCGTGACCGCCTTCGGCATGGCGGCGTCGGCGCCGCAGGCCGGCGTGATTTCGAGCCGCAGGCCCGGTCCGGCGGTCAGCGGCAGGATGGCGGTGGAGACACCGGCGGCCGCACCGGCCGCGAGCACGGTTGCCGGCCCCGCCGGTCCGCCGGTCACGGCCACGCGAATCGGCGGCAACGCGAGCGGCGCGGGCCCGGTGTTTTCCCAGGCGACCTCGACGGCGACGGCCGCCGCGTCGCCGGCGACCGCGGCGACTGCCGCAAGATCGAGCGTCAGCGGCCGCCGGCCGATCCGCAGCTGCTCGAGCCGCCGGGTCGCGAGCACCCGCGATCGGGCCACGACGGTGGCGGCGTGTGCCGCGACCACCGCCGCGATCTGCCTGGCCATCCAGCCTCCTCCGGTCACGATCGGCACCGCGCCTGCCGCCAGCGCCTCGAGCACCACGCCCGAGCAGCGGCTGCGGTACCGTCCCTGATCGTACGGCAACAAGAGCACGTCTGCTGCGGCGAGTTCGCGGGCGTAGGCGGCCGCGTCGAGCGGCCCGGCCAGGAGTTCCAGCGGCGCTCCGGCGGCGGCAGCGCGAGCGAGTGCGGCGAGTGATCGCGACACGGCCCTGTGTTCCGGCCTGCGCGACGTCGCGGCGTAGCCGATGTTCGTCTGCACGGCGAACCGCACGCGGCCCACGACCGCGGGATCGGCGCCGATCTGTTGAACGAGGTCGGCCAGACACTCCGAATGCTTCTCGGGCCGCGCGTCTCCGAGGCAGGCGATGCGGAGCGGACCGTGTGTCGGCCGCTCCGCTGACGGCGGCACCTGCACCGGATATGGCAGCACGCCCACGGAGGGGGGCGCCAGCCGCTCGTATTCGGCCGCCAGTTCGGCCGTCGTGGCATGGTAGGTGATCGCATGCGGCGCGGCGGCGCGGGCCGCCTCCTCGAGCCCGCGGCGGGCCGCGGCGAGTCGCGGCTCCTGGCGGGGAAAGTCGACGGCGAAGCCGCGGAAGATCGGGAAGTGAAACTGCACGTGCCAGCCGACGCCCTGCGGCGGCCGGGCCGCGGCGATCGCCCGCGCCAGGCCGATGGCCTCCAGTTCCGAGGCGGTCGCCACGAGCACGGCGTCGCCGGCCGCGAGGCCGGCGAGGGCCGGCAGCACGTCCTGTGCGAAGGCGGCGATCCGCTCTTCGCGCCGCTGCCGGGCGTGCGCCATCGCCCAGGGCATGTCGGGCAGCCACGGGCCGCGGCCCCGGGCATCGAGCCGGTCGAGGCCGCCACAGAGCGTGTATTTGGAATACGCCGTGTGCGTGCAGGCGGGCAGCACCTCCCAGTCGGCCGGAGCGGCGGTGAAATCGCGATGCGTCACGAGCAAGACGTCGCAGCCGCCGCGGCGGGCCGCCGCGCGGACGGCCGCCGCGTAGTGATACGGATGCGAGCCCAGGCCCGTGAGGCAAGGATCGATGAGCACGAGCCGTCGCGGTCGGCCGGTTCCCTTCACGGCGCCGCTCCGACCGCGGCCCGCCGCGCGATGGCCGCGAGGACGAGGCGTTCCAAGGCGTCAGCGCCTCCCATGATTTCGATGGCGATCTCCAGGGCGGCCAGCGGCAGGCCGTCGAGCGCCGGGCGGCGAATCTTGACGAGGTCCTTGAGCGTGGTGACGGCGAGGTCGGCGCGGGCGGCAGCGGCTTCGCGGGCGAGCGACTCGAGATCGGCCGCCGTGTAGGCGTGGTGATCGGGCAGCGGTCGGAAGGCGACCACGTCGGCCCCGAGCGCGGCGAGGCTGCCGCGGAACGCGGCGGGGTTGCCGATCCCGGCGAAGGCGAGCACGCGGCGGCCGTGGAGTTCGGCGAGCGGTCGTGTCGCGCCGGTGGCATCGCGCAGGCCCACGGGGCGGTGATCGGCTTCGGCCCACAGCGGCGGCGCAGATCCGCGGCAGGCGGCCACGAGCGCGGCGCGGATCGCGACACGGTCTGCGATCTCGATGGACGACGCCCGCGTGAGCACGACGGCCTGCGCCCGGGCCAGGCCGCCGAGCGGCTCGCGGAGCAGGCCGCGGGGAAACAACCGGCCGCAGCCGAATGGATCGGTGGCATCGACGGCCACGATGTCGAGATCCCGCGCGAGGCGGCGGTGCTGAAAGCCGTCGTCGAGCACCACGGCGTCGGCGCCGTGGGCCGAGGCCCGCGCTGCGGCCGCCACGCGGTCGCGGTCGGCCACGTGCGGCACGCCGGGCAGGAGGATCGCGAGTTCCGCCGCCTCGTCGCTGCGTTCACCGGGGGCGGCCCCGTAGCCACGGCTCACGATCGCGGGCCGGCGGCCGTGACGGGCGAGCAGAGCGGCGGCCCAGGCGACCAGAGGTGTCTTGCCGGTGCCGCCGAGCGTGAGGTTGCCGATGGAGATCACGGGCACCGCCCCCCGCGACACCGACAGCAGGCCGCGGTCGTAGGCGGCGTTGCGGCAGGCGACCGCCAGCCCGTATGGGGCCGCGAGACAGGCCAGGGCGAGCCTTGCGAGGCTCGGCCCAGGGCCCCGAGTGGTGCCGTCGACGAGCCGCTTGAACGACTCCGCGTCGGGCACCAGCGTCATGGCTCACACCCTCCCGGCCGGCGGCGCAGCCCGTCGGGGGCATGCACGTACGGCCGCAGTGGCCGCAGCATCCGAGAAATCGGCAGGTTTTCCAAGGGCGAACGCCAGGGCGGCTTTGCCGGCGGCGGATTTCGGGCGCGAACCGGGGGGCATCGGGGACCGATATACTGATGGTGATGCGGCGGCGCGACCGCTCCCCGCCATTTTTCCCACCGCGTGGATGGTGCCACGAGAGGGTGTTTCGCGATGGCGACGGCAACCCCGAACGCGACCGATCGCGACGACCCGCTGGCCGTCGCCGTGTGGCGGGACGATGGCGCGGCCGACTCGAAGGCGGAGCGGTACCTCGCGCGGCGGCTCGCGGCGGCGACCGCCGACTTCAAGGGTGTGGCGCTGACCACGTTCGTCCTCGGGGCCTGCGTGGCCGCGATGCTCTGGCTGGCAGCCGGCGTGGTGAGCGAACACTGGATCATGCCTGGCGGCCTGCCGCGCTGGGCCCGCTGGACGTGGCTCGCGGCCGGGCTCGCGGCCCTCGTCGCGGCCATGATCCGTTGGATCGTGCCGCTGGCCCGCTACCGCGTGAACCTGGTCTACGCCGCGCGGGCGATCGAGCGCGACAACCCCGAGCTGCACAATGATCTCGTCAACGCCGTGCTCGTGCAGGCCCGGCCCGAAGCCGCGGCTCCGCGGGTGGCGCGGTCGATCGAACGCCGGGCGGCCAAGCGGCTGGCGGAGGTGCCGGCGGAGGGCGTGATCGATCGCACGGTCGCGGTGCGGCTGGCCTATGCGTTGGCCGGGCTGGTGGCGCTGGCATGCCTCTACGAGCTGGCGGCGCCCAAGAGCCTGATGACGACCGCGGCGCGGCTGGTGGCGCCGTGGGTTAAGATCTCCGCCCCGGCGCGGGTCCGCATCGATCCGCCCCGCCTCGCCTGGCGGATGCCGAGCGAGGAGCAGTCGTCCGGCGGTGGAGTGGATGCAGCTGAAGCCCGCGGCGTGCACGTCGCCGGCGGCACGGCGACGCTGATCCGCGGCCGCCAGCTCGTCGTCACGGCGACGATCCGGGGCTTGCGCCGGGAGGAGCGGCCGGTGCTGCTCGTGACGCCGCTGCGCGAGGATGGCGGCGTGGATGCCGCCGCGGCGTCATGGCAGGCGGAACTGACGCGGGGCGGCGCGGACGGCGACCATGTGGCCGTGCTGCCCGGCCACGCCCGCGGGATCGACCGGTCGCTCGAGTTCGTGATCGCCGCCGGCGACGCCCGCGGCGAGCGGCTGCGGGTGGCCGTGGTCGACGAGCCGTCGCTGCTCGTCCGCAAGGTGACCTACGACTATCCCGACTACACGCGGCTCGCCGACGAGACGGTGGCCTGGCAGGGCGATCTGCGGGGCGTCGAGGGCACGAAGGTCACGCTGGAAGCAGAGAGCAACCAGCCGCTGGAGGCGGCCTGGATCGATCTCAATTGCGAGGGCCAACGGGACATCCGCATGCGGGTCGGCGCCAGCGACTTGGCGCGGGCGACCGGAGGACTCGTGCTCCGACTCAACCGCGACCGCAACGGACCCGAGCATGCGAGCTACCGGCTGCTGTTTCAGCCCCGCGGCGCGACTGCGGCCCATCGGGAGCAGGTGATTGCGGAAAAGATGGAGCATCGCATCGACGTGCAGCCCGACCTCGCTCCCGAGGTGACGATCGAGGCTCCCGAGGAGGCGGTGCTGCAGGTGCCTCCCGGTGCACCGGTGCCGATTCGTGTGCGGGCGTCGGATCCCGACTTCGGCCTGGCCCGGGTCGGCATCGAGGCCCGCATGCAGGGGAACGCGGCCGCGGCCGAGACGATCATCTTCCGGGGCGATCACCAGGGACCGTTCCGCGGCGTCGGCCGGATCGACCTCGAGAAGCTCGGCGCGGGTCCGGGCGGGGTCGTCGAATACCGGGCGCTCGCGGTGGACAATCGACCTGAGGCGCCCAACGTGGCGCACTCCGAATGGAAGACGCTGCGGATCGACGCCAGCGCACCTCCCGTTCGGCAGCCGCAGGGTGATTCGTCCGGCAAGGCTGGCGACCAGGGGGGCGATCGGCAGGGGCAGAATGGCGACGGCGCGGGCAAGAATCCGGAAGCTGGTGGCGGCGGCGAGCAGGGGAACGATTCGCAGCCGGATGGCGGCGCAGGTGAGTCGCGGGCCGACGACGGTAAGGCTGGCCGGAGCGCGGATGGCGGCCAGGGCGGCAAGGCGGATGCCGGGGATTCCCAGCCTGCGGGCCGCGAGGGGAGCGAGTCGCAGCAGGGCGCAGGGGGAGCCGACGATGCCGGCGCGGGAGCCAAGCCGAAACAGGCCCCGAACCAGGGAGACGGCAAGCAAGGCGAGCCGCAGCAGGGCGATCGGAAAGGCAGTGCCGACGGCGACCAGTCGAAGGACGGTGAGCAGGGAAGGGCCGGCAACCAGGCGGGCGCGCAGCAGCGGCCCGGTGCGCAGGACGGCGCGGGCAATCAGCAAAACGGCAGCGGCGGGCAGGGGGGCGTGAACTCCGGCGAGCAGGCGGGCGGTGGGCAGCAGGGGGGCAAACAGGCGGGGGGCACCGCGGGCAAACCCGACGCGCGGCAGCCCGGCGGGGATGCACGTGGAGAGGGGGCGGGCAACCAGGCGGGCACAGGATCGCAAGCGGGGGGGCGTGAGGGGCAGGCTGGCACGCAGGGGGGCGGGGCTGGCACAGGAAAGCAGGCGGCGGGCGGGTCGCAGGCAGGGGGGCGCGCTGGGCAGGCCGGGAAATCGCCGCCGCAGAACACCGTCGCATCCGATGGGACGAACGATGGCGAGGCGATGGAGCGGATTCTGGAGCATCGCCGGCAGAGTCAGGATCAAGGAGGAGGCGAGTCACGGCCGCAGGATGGCGCCGGCTCCCCGCAGCCAGGGCAGACGCAGAAAGGCGATCCGTCCGATCAGCCGGGCCAGGGCACGCAAGACCACGGGCAGCCTGGGAAGCAAGGTCAACCGGCTGCCGGTCAGGGGAAGCAATCCGGGCAGGCATCGCCGCAGGGCGGCAGCCAGCCCGGGCAGGGCAGTGAAGTGGGGGCCGAAGGGGCACCGTCCGCGGGCGCCGGTGGTCAGCAAGGCGCCGGTGGTCAGCAAGGTGCTGGTGGTCAGCAAGGTGCTGGTGGTCAGCAAGGTGCTGGTGGTCAGCAAGGTGCTGGTGGTCAGCAGGGCGCTGGTGGTCAGCAGGGCGCTGGTGGTCAGCAGGGCGCTGGTGGTCAGCAGGGCGCTGGCGGTCAGCAGGGCGCTGGCGGTCAACAAGGCGCTGGCGGTCAGCAAGGCGCTGGCGGTCAGCAAGGCGCTGGCGGTCAACAAGGCGCTGGCGGTCAACAGGGCGCTGGTGGTCAGCAGGGCGCTGGTGGTCAGCAGGGCGCTGGTGGTCAGCAGGGCGCTGGTGGTCAGCAGGGCGCTGGTGGTCAGCAGGGCGCTGGCGGTCAACAAGGCGCTGGCGGTCAACAAGGCGCTGGCGGTCAGCAAGGCGCTGGCGGTCAGCAAGGCGCTGGTGGCCAGCAGGGCGCAGGCGGTCAGCAAGGTGTAGGCGGTCAGCAAGGTGTAGGCGGTCAGCAAGGTGCAGGTGGCCAGCAAGGCGCTGGTGGTCAGCAAGGTGCAGAGACAGGCGATGGAACTGGCGAGCAGCAGACCGAAGCTGCTGGAGACCCCAGCGCGCCAGCGGGTCAGCCTGGCGCGGGGAAGGTTCCTTCCGGCGGTCAGGTCGGCATGGGCGGCCAGG
>Ga0315902_10003273_pt1 | contig 24386 bp, 19 predicted proteins | sample LakEriMetagenome_9_FD_203523 | JGI IMG/M metagenome (GOLD analysis project Ga0315902, IMG submission 203523) | Freshwater fungal communities from buoy surface, Lake Erie, Ohio, United States - Buoy 12 MA117 | ecosystem: Environmental > Aquatic > Freshwater > Lake > Lake biofilm | place: USA... | reverse complement strand
TTTAAATAAAAAGTTAGCCTCACTTGGAAAAAGCTCAGAGGATATTGCTAGCGTTTCAATAAGAACTCATGAGGCATGTATTCGTATTATTGATAAAAAAGGTGAGCTTAAAAATCCAGCAGATCGTGATCACACCATTCAATATATGGTGGCAATTCCACTGATCTTTGGCAGATTAACTGCCAGAGATTATGAGGATGATGTGGCAGCAGATCCAAGAATTGATGCCTTGCGTGCCAAGATTACTTGCACAGAAGATAAAAGCTTTTCTGCTGATTACCATGATCCACAAAAGAGATCTATTGCTAATGCAATCACAATCACGTTAAGTGATGGCACAGTTCTGGATGAGGTAGTTGTTGAGTATCCAGTAGGACATAAAAGGCGGCGGGATGAAGGTATTCCTCTTCTTAAAGCGAAGTATCAGACAAATCTTGCTCGGATATTTGATGCTTCTCAAAAGGCAAAGATTGAGGAGTTAACTCTTGATTATGAGAAGTTATCGGTTACTAAGGTTGATCAAGTAATGGATTTGTTTGTAAAGTAGGTATCAATCAATGAGCAAAAAAATATGCATAATTGGTGCCGGACCAAGTGGAATTACAGCTGCAAAGAATTGTCTACAGGCTGGTTTAGAGTTTGTAGTATTTGAAAAAAATGACAAGGTGGGTGGTAATTGGGTTTTTAACTCTAAAACTGGCCACTCCAGTGTGTATGAAAATACTCATTTAATAAGCTCAAAGAGTTGGTCTGAGTATGAGGATTATCCAATGCCAGATGATTACCCAGATTACCCAAACCATTATCAACTTCAACAGTACTTTGAAGGATATGCAAAGCACTTCAATATTTACTCAAAGATAAAGTTTGATCACACAGTGACAAAGGTTTCAAGACAAAGTGATGGTAATTGGTTAGTCAATTATCAGGATAATAATGGACAAAATCAGAGTGAAGAATTTGAAGTTTTAATGGTTTCAAATGGGCATCACAATGTTCCTAAATACCCCCAGTATCCAGGTCAATACAGTGGCAGATTTTTACACTCACAGGAGTTCAAGGGTGTTGATGAATCTTGGCGAGATAAGAGAGTTTTAATAATTGGTGCCGGTAATTCAGCTTGTGATATCGCAGTTGAAGCTGCTCGAGTTAGCAAGGATGTCCACATCTCTATGCGAAGTCCACAATGGATTTTCCCTAAATTTATCTTTGGCCAACCAGGTGATGTCTTTGCTGCTAGAAGTAGATGGCTACCTAGGAAGGTACGCCAATATGGCTTAAAGTTTTTAGTTAGATTAATTCTTGGCCCTTACTCAAGGTATAACCTGCCGGAGAACACAACCCTGCCATTGAATACCCATCCAACTCTTAACTCAGATTTACTTGACTACATCCGACATGGTCGAATTAAACCAAGAGGAGCAATTAAATCTTTCGATCACCTTACCGTTAACTTTACCGATGGATCTAGCTCAGATTTTGACATAATTTGTGCCTGCACTGGGTTTTGGACTGAGTTTTCCTTCTTTGATAAATCTCTGATTGATTTTAAGGATTTAGAAAAGGTTCCGCTTTATAAAAAGATGATGCATGAAGAGTATGAGAATCTTTACTTCATTGGCTTATTTCAACCAATTGGTTGTATTTGGCCACTTGCTGATTATCAATCAAAGCTTGCAGTTATGGAGATTGTGGGAAGATATAAAAGACCAGCAGATATGAAATCAGCTATCAAACATGAGGTTGAAAATCCTCACTTTAATTTTGGTCCAGGACAACGCCATGCTATCGAGGTGGATTACCACACTTTCCGAAATGAATTGAAAAAAGAGTTAAAAAAAGCTGGTGTTGATATTGGACGTCCGCCAGCCGGCAACAAAAAGTTATATAAGTCTTACGCATAGTAAAGTGTTTAAGTTTTGTTAAACTTTTAGGAGCATTTTCAGCTGAAATTTCTTTACTTAAAAGCGCAAATAGATATTTAATAGATGTGAAAGGTTGATGTAGATTATGAAAAGAGTACTACCTTTCCTACTTGGTATTTCTTTGATAAATATTTACTTAATACCTAGCGCTAAGGCTGAAATTCCCTCAGTAACTGTAATGAGTAGAAACATCTATTTAGGTGCTGATGTTGGAAGAGCCCTTGAATTAATCCCAAATCTGCCAGCTGCTGCTCAATATATGTGGGATCAGGTTAAGCAAACTGATTTTTCAAAACGGGCCAAAATACTAGCTAGAGAGATTAACCAGAGCTCACCTGATGTAATAGGTCTGCAAGAGGCAACAATTTGGTACTGCAAAAAATATCCATGGAGTAAAAAAGTTGAGGTTTTTAACTTTACCGAGCAGCTACTTGATAACTTAAATGGTAGATATGAGTTAGTAAGTAAAGATGGCGTTAAAGCCTTAAACCCAGGTTTTTCCATAAACCCAATTCCATTTTTAACGAAGGTAAATGATAAACAAACCTTTAAAGAGGTGTTTGGAAGATCAAGTGCAGCTTGTGGTTTTGAGACAGGGGATGCGCTCTTAGTAAAAAAGAGTGATAATTTAGAGGTAATTGAGGTCGGTAACTCTGAGTATGAAGATAGCTACCCAATTGTGCCAACCATTATGACCATCCACCGTGGTTATAGTTGGGCTGATATAAAGGTAAATGGTGTACCAACTAGATTTGTTACAACCCACCTTGAGTCCCTCTGGGATGACAATAAAGTTCCAAATAGTGCCAAGCAAGCGATGCAATTAGTAAGTGATCTATCAAATACCAAGATGCCAGTAATTGTCATGGGTGATTTCAATGCCGATCCAAGAGATCCACGATCAAAGGATCAATCTAATCCAGGTGAACAACCAGTTCAATCCCAAGCCTGCCAAGCAAATGACATTACATGTAATGCTTATTCAATTATGGGCCAAGCAGGATATAAAGATGCCGGGCCAGATTCACTTGATCCAAAAAACTATACCTGGGGAATGAACGCACTACTAACTGGTGCTGATTCAAAGCGATTGATTGCAGCTAAATCAATGGGAAATGATTATGGCTTCACCGATCGGTTAGATTACATATTTAGTAAAAATGGCACAGAAAGTGTTGCTTCTGAAATTATTGGCACCCAAGGTGAGTATGGCTCTGATCATGCCGGGGTAGTTGCAACTATCGCCCTGCTAAACCAGAGCAATGTAATCTCACAAACTCTGCCAGAGCATGCACCTTTTCCAATCTCCTTTTGGCAGATGGTATTCGTAATCTTGATGTTAATCATCACTTATTTCTATTGGCGCAAAAAGAAAAAAAATTGAAAATAATCTCTTAAGATGTTGCCTGTAAGAGGGCAAGGATCAACAGTCCAAAGCAGGAGATTAAGGTTAAAACTTTCCTTGATTTAGGATTGGCAAAAAAGTCAGTAGCTTTTCCAATACTTAATACTAATGGTAGATACCAGCACATTGAGGTTAGCGTCCAAACACAACCAAGAATAAAAATGCCCAGCGCAAGATTAAAATCCTCCGGCACAAATGCCGGCAAAAAAGCAACTGCAATTACGGCAGCTTTTGCATTGGTAAGGCTGGTGGTAATACCAGTCTTAAATGGTGTTGCTTTAACAACATTGTCCATCTTTGAAAAATCAAACTTAGAGGTGTTCTTTGATAGTTGCATAAATCCTTGAAAGCTTAGAAACAATAGGTATGTCACGCCAACATATTTCAAAATTGCATAAGCTGTTGGACTTTGAGTAAATATTGTCGCTAGTCCAATTGCAGAAAGAGCGCCCCAAATAGTAAAACCAAAGGTGTAGAAAATGACTGTGAATGCACCAGTTTTTGAACCAAATAATAAGGTTTGCCTGAGAATCATTGCAGTGCCTTGGCCAGGAATCATGGCAAGCAGAAATACTGCAGCTATAAATTCAGGTAAGTTGCTTAGCAAATTCACAAATCTTTAATCAATTTAAATCAGGGCTCAAGGAGATTTAGAGACTCGTTTTGTCCTCTTTGGACTCTTATTTTTAACTTTACTTATTTGATTTTCACGCCTAGATTTAATTACTTCAAGTAAATTTGGATCAATCTCTACCATCTTAGAATTACGTCTTCTTTTTTGCAGGTAGGCGTAAAGAGCGAAAATTGCTACTGAAGTAAAAATGATAATTGGAATTGAAGTTGAGATAAACCCAACCTTAACCTCTGAATTTATCAGATCTAATGCTTGGTTTGACTCTAAATTTCTAACCTCATCATCAATACTGTCAATGATATCTTTTGCGGTGGTAATTGAATTCTTGCTCCATTCAGATAGTTTCTTTAGAGCCAACACCTGATTATTTCTGGAGTTTGCATTCTCAAACTCATATTTAGTCTCAGATTTGGCATTTTGATAATTAATCTCATTTTCCCGGAATTTATTAGTTTTTTGAGCAAAATTATTAGCAGCGGTTGTGTAGGCCGAAACAGCCTTTACCTTATTACTAGTTGCTGCTTCCAATTCACTTTTTGCAACCTTTAAACTTGGCTCAAGGACTGCTATTTCACTCTTTAATTTACTACGTTGAGCAATCTTTTCATCTAAGCTTTGTTTAGCTTTTAGTGATGCTTCTCGGACAGTTTGAAGTTCAGTAACCGCTTTATCTGCCAAAGCCTTATCCCGATTGGCCTGACTTTGGGCATTTTGGTACTGCTCCTTTAATTTAGTTAATGCAGAGGTTGCATTGGCAGTTGGCATAGAAGTATCTGAGGCGATCTCTAAGTTTAGTTGTCGATCTTTGGCCACCAGACTACTTGTATTAGTTGCTGCCATTAGCGCTTGATAGGCAGCCTCAGCATTTTTCTTACTTGCTGCCGCCTTTGACACAGCTGCCTGCACGCTCTTATTTAAAGCTTCATATTTTGATTGCAATTCTTTGTATAACTTCTCTGTACTTGCTATCTCTTTTTCGACAATCACTAATAGTTTTTTGTTTTCATCAATCTTCATTTGAATTTGAATCACTTTGTATTGAGCATTGCCATACTCTGAAATAGCTTTCTTTTGCTCTAGCGCAGCTTTATCAAGGAAATTGCTTAGTGCAAGTAATTCATTTTTTGCCAGATTTAAATTTGCTAATGCAACTTTTTCTTGCTCCTTTAATCTGGCCAATGCCTTATTGGACTTTGCAGCCTCAGTCATTGCTTGTTCATAGGCAGAGTTAATGGATTGTGAGGATTTGGTAATGGTTTTCGAGGCATTAACTGCTGTATTTTTAATTTGATCAACTAATTTTTTAGCAATTACTTTATCTCTAGCAATTTGATTTTTTGCAGCATTGCGTTTTGCCTGCTCTTTAGCTAAAGCATCTGATGCTGCTTTATCAGCTGCTGCCTTTGCTGCCGCTGCAGCATCCTCTGCAGCTTTCTTTTCCGCTGCTGCTTTTTCTTCAGAAGCTTTAGCTTCTGCAGCTAATCTGGCAGCTTCTTGAGCCTGTCTTTCTAACTCACGTGCACGATTTAATGCTTCTTGTGCTGCTCTTGCCTCTGCCGACCTGACATTTGCGCCAGAGGATGGGGAACTAGATTGTGATCTAGCTGCAAGTGCAGCAGCAGCATCTGCCTCTTGTCTTGCACGTAAGGCAGCAGCAGCGGCGGCGGATTCGCGCTCGGCAGCAGCAGCTGCATCTGCTGCGGCATTGGCAGCATTATTGGATGCGGCTGCCACATTTTGGAAGGCAGCTAATGCTTGAGTAGCTAAACTTGCGGAGTCGTTGCTATCGGAGGTAATACTTGCCAAAGTTGCTGATGCACTTGCCATTGATGCTGCAGCACTTGCGGCAACGGTATCTGCAGCAGCTTTTCTGGCTGCATCTGCTGCCGCCGCAGCTTTTTCAGCAGCAGCAGTCAAAGCCGCTGCCTCTTTTAGCTTGATCTCATTTTCTAACCTTGTTCGCTCAGCAGCTGCAGCTGCAGCTGCGTCATCAGCAGCTTTTTTCGCAAGTGCTGCCGCTTTCCATTCAGCTTCGGCAGCATCAGCAATGGCTTTTTTTGCTGCCAGCTCAGCAGCAGCAGCGTTCTTAGCATTGAGAGCATTTGTTGCAGCAGTTGCATCGGCATCGGATTGTCTCTTGGCAGCTAAATATGCCTCTTTTAAATCTGCAATTGATAAATTAGAGCTAATAATCTGAGAGTTCACCTTTAAATTACTTTGGTACTTAACTTCAGTTAATTGAACCTCTTTTTTGATTCCAGATGAGTTAAGCGTAATAGTAAGAAAGTTTGGATTACTCGCTCGCAAAGAAAGTGGTTCACCACCTGCATCCAAATAAGCTTGGTAGGCGTTATTAGTTACATTTTGACTTGCATTAGCAGCAGCAACTGCTGCAACTCGTTGTGCCTCTTTTTCAGCAATCTCACGATCAAGTGCAGCTCGCTCTTCAGCAAATTTTGCAGCAGCTGCATCAGATAATCTTTTTTTCTCAACTGCAATTGCTTTTTGTCTATCAGATTCAGCCTTAGCCTCTTCAATTTCACGAGCAATACGAGCTTGCGCATCAGCCAACGCTTGTTGGGCAGCAACAATCGCTCGTTGCGCTGCCGCCTCTGCCTGAATTCTTCTAGTCAACTCTTCATCAGCTAATCTTTTTGCAGTTGCGGCCGCCTCTGCTGCTGTCCTTGCTGCCTCTGCTGCTCTTGCAGCCTCTGCTGCAGCTGCTGCAAGATTTCCTTGTCTTATTTTTTCAGCCAACGCATCAGCAGCAGCCTTATCTGCTGCAGCTTTTGCAGCAGCTACCGCCGCAGCTTCTCGTTCTGCAGCTGCCTCAGCCGCAGCTCTAGCTGCTGCTGCATCTTGTGCAGCCCGTGCCGCCGCCGCTGCTGCCGCAGCATCTGCTGCAGCCTTTGCCGCTGCCGCTTGCTCAGCTGCAACTACTGGATCTAAACAACCTGGAAGATCAGGTGGATACGCAGCAGGGCCTTGGCACACCTCTGCAGCAAATACAGATTGACCATTAACAAATTTAAATGAGGTAAGGCAAAGTGATAGGCAAGTGATGAAAATTAATTTACGTTTCATAACTAGCACTTGTCCTTAATACTTATCTGAGTCTTTCGCACTAACGGCTGATCAACATAAGTAATTTTACCGGTGCCACCCTCAAAGTTTGCCAATATGGTCTCACTTTGATTTGGTGCTAGATCGACATCTGTAGTGTAGAGGGGCCTGGCACGCTCAGTTGCACCGCCACCTAACTCAGCGCCAGGGGTGGAGCGGGAGGCAGAGATTAATTTGCCATCTACTGGTCCATAGATAAAGACTTTAAATCTATGTTGTCCAGTAATTAAAGTTTTAGGCTTGTTCTTATCTGCTCGAGTTAAAACATATGCCGGCAGATCTGCCGCATTAGTAACGTTATTGGTGACAGTTGCAACTACCTGAGTCTGCCTTGGCACACCACAGGATTTGCTCTCAACTACTATCTGCCGATCTAGGTAGTAATCAAGCTTGCTGGCATCAATATTTTGGATAACTACCCGATACTCATTGTTAGGGATTATTTGAAGGGCTCCACCAAATCTGCTCTTTTCCATCTCAGATTGCACCTTTTTATCGGTTGAGTAGATGAGTAGGCGATTTTCCAAGACAGCTTGCTTAATTGCTCTAGCCATCTTTACCTTATTAAAATCATTAGCAAGTAATTTGGTGAAGGTGGCATTCATAATCTGGACTAGGTACTCTTTTCTAGCATTATTATCTTTCTCATATAACTTATACGCCTTAGATAAGGTTTGATCAACCACATTTTGTGAGTTTATTTTTTCACCACTTGGTAGGACAATCTCACCAGTTGCATTTAACATGTAACTAATTGCAGTTGGATCTATTGCTATCACACCATCTAAATCGCCACCAAACTGCTTCTCCCAAGAGGCCTTCCAGATCATCGCTCCATATGGAAAGTGTGGTGAGAGATTTGAGTTTTGCCAGATTGCTGGGTTTTTTCCATAGACGCGGATAAATTCATCTGGCATCTTGATTGGAAGCTCAGTGTTCCATTTCAATCCGGCATTTGAGCCAGTTTTTATTACCGATAACTGACCACCTTTTAATTCAAGAATTGCGTAGGCACCAAGGATTCCACCTGGTCCTCTTGCCTCTGCGGTATTTTGAAAAGCTACTAAATACTGCTTGGCACCATCATCTCCTGCTAAGGCGGGTGAGGCGGAGATTATTGTTTGGATATCAGCTTTAATTGGTGAAAAATCTAGATCAAATACTTTAGTGAATTGGTGGATTACTGGCAGTTTTAAAACTGTAAATAACTTATCAATATCAGAGTTTAAACTCTGCGTAATCTTGGTATCTACCTTGGTAGAAGAATTTAAACTTTGAAGGAGCTCCTTACTATCACGGAAGATCTGCAACCCTAAAAAGCTTAAAAATAAGAGAAGTAGGAGTAGTAGGCAGCCTAGAAAAATGCCTACCTTTTGCCAGTTTTTTTGCCACCAACTCTTCACGGGGCAAGTATAGATCTATGCGGAGATGACAGAGATGTTGTCTGTGTAGGCAGAAAAAATATAGGAATCACTTAACCTAAGTGAGTTGGTGTATCTAGGCGCAGTTAGTAAAACTACTGGCCGCACTTGGGTTAATCTCTGTAAAAAGGAGGTAAAAATCGGGGCGAGAAGAATTTGCCCTGGATGATTAATTTGATATTGATGGGTGAGAATTTGTTGATTTGTAATACTCTCTAGTGGCAGTTGATCAAAATTTTTAATATCAAACTCAACTACCTCTAAACCCTGCTCCTTAATCTCAGATAGGTTTGGGGCTCTAAAATCAGCATCAACTAAAATTGCATTACTGATCTTTGCCTCCATCACCGCATGGGCAAGAGCTAGATTTGAATCAGTTGCAGAGTTTGGCGTGACTACCTTGATTGGATTAGCAAAGCGAAGTCCTAAGTGGGAGCGGACTGCTTTAATTGAGATGGCCGCTGCTTTTGCTAACTCCCGTTTAAACTTATCCACATTTAACCCCTCTGGATCTAGTGGCATAAAAAATGAGTCAGTTACTAATTGTTCAAAGTTTAAAACCTTTCCGCTATAACCAAGAAGTCTAATTGCTGGCTCAAAAGCCATCTCAGCGCAGATAATTAACTCAGCCTCTAATATTTCAGATAAATCCTCTTGGATAGTGGAGGAGCGTTTTTTAGTTAACTCAATCTCCCAAACCTTTGCCAACTCCTCAACTCCATCAATAGTGGCAGAGCCAGATACTGCTTGCACGCCGGAGGAGAAAAAATCTAACTCTGGAAAGTTTTTTGTGAGCACACCCTCTACAAAAATAGATCTTGCTTGATTCATCCGACAAATTACGCCAATTGACATAGAGTAAGGTTAGCCTATGGCGGTAAAGAGTGGATTTAATCTAAAAATACTACTTCCGCTACTTTTAATCTCCTATATTTGCCTAGCCCTGCTCTTTACCTTATTTCCAAGACCCATACTGCTCTCAACTGATCCTGCTGAGATTGAATTATTTTTTCAAACCCACACCGGTCTTTTTTACCAGGTGTTATATGCAGAGTCGGAAAAAGTGGCAATTGGTAATTACCTATTACTGACAATCCCAGCACTGTTGGTAAAGATTAGATTTGCTAAGAGTAATCCTGCATTACTCCTGGCTCTCTTTTTTATGCTTTCCTTACTTATCGAGCTTTTACAACAGGCAATTCCAGGCAGAGTTAGTGATCCGATCGATCTATTTTCAAATACCATCAGTGCGGTAATTGGGCTACTTCTTGCCCACCTATTTCTGCACATTTGGAGCCCAATGAGAGGTAAAAAAGGGGCCCAGTAGGCGGTTTCGATCAACTTTTACTGAGGTAAACTAGGTTGTCTTATAGAGTTACTCATAGGGTGAGATAGTTTCAAACTTAGAGTGTCAAAGGAGTGAGCGGTAATATGGAACTGATCGCTTACTGGCGCCTTCTTATACAAAATCGAATCTTAGTGGGCCTATGTACTCTCCTGGGGTTTATTGCTTCTGTAATTATCACTGCTACCACTACACCCTTATATCAATCCAACGCCCAACTTTTTGTTTCAACCCCAGCTGCAGCCCTTGATATCTCAACCTTGGCAACTGGAGGAAGCTTTTCTCAACAAAGAGTTAAATCCTACGCACAGATAATTAACTCACCGATGACCTTAAAGCCGGTAATTGAAAAGCTTGAGCTATCCCTTACTCCAGAGCAGTTAGCGAAGCAAATTACATCCTCTGCTCCCCTTGATACAGTGTTAATTGATATCACAGTTACCGATCCAGATCCGCTCCTTGCTGCAGATATTGCAAATGCAGTAACTGATCAATTTGGAAAAACTGTGGCCGCCCTTGAGTTAAGAGGAATGGGCTCAGATTCAATTGTTAAGGTTTCAACAGTTCAAAATGCAATTGCTGCTAACTCACCAACCTCACCTAAGAGATCAATCAACTACGCACTTGGCTTTTTGCTTGGCTTTGGTTTAGGTATTGGAATTGCCTCCCTTCGCAGGCTGTTAGATAACTCAGTTAAGAATGAGGATGATCTAACCGGCACACCACTTCTTGCCGCAGTTGGCTTTGACAGGATGGCGGATGAAAAACCATTAATTACCCAAATTGGCCGATACGCTGCCCGAACTGAGGCCTTTCGAACTATTAGAACAAACCTGCAGTATTTAAGACCTGACTCACCACCTAAGGTCATTGTTGTTACATCAGCACTGCCAAATGAGGGTAAGACAACTAGTGCAATGAATTTAGCACTCTCACTATCCCAAGCAGGATCTAAGGTTTTGTTAATGGAGGCAGATTTACGTCGTCCTAAAGTCTCTATCTATATGGAGTTTCCTGCCAAATCTACTGGATTAACTGAGATTTTATCCTCCACAAAATCTATCTCTCCGCAATTATTGAAGAAAAATATCCATCGATATCAGGATTCAAAGTTAGATGTGCTGCCCTCTGGCGATGTTCCACCAAATCCAGCAGAGTTACTTGCCTCCCATCGATTTGATAAGTTAATTGCAGTACTACGAAAGAAATATCAATACGTAATTATTGATTGCCCACCACTACTTCCAGTAACAGATGCTGCAATTGTCTCAGCCAGGGTAGATGGCTCAATTCTGGTAGTTCACGCAGGTGTTACCAAGAAACCTCAATTTACTGGCGCAAGGGATGCCATGGTGACAGTCGGCTCATCAATTCTTGGCGTAATTTTAAATATGATTCCAGAGAGCTCACTTGAGTATGAGTATGGCTATCGCTACGGCTACCCAAGATATTATGGAAATCACTACCTGCCATATGGAAGCAAAAAAGAGGCGGTTACTGGTTATCGACCAAGGCAGGAGGATCTAAATCGTATTGAACGAGAGGATTCCTTCCAACATATAAAGGGTAAGCGGTTTAAGGAAGAGTTAATGAAGGATGCAAAAGCTGCAACTAAATCACGAAAAGAAAAGATTTAGTAGGCACCCTTTCCTCTAAATACCGCACCAACGGTTGCGATGATTATCCAAAGATCTCGGGTAAAGCTCCAATTAGTTAAGTAATTTAGATCTAATGAGATGCTAGTTTGTAAATCTAAATCTGATCGACCAGATATTTGCCACGGGCCAGTGATACCAGGTTTTGCATTTAACCTTCGCTCATAGGTTGAGTTATAAAGACTCACCTCCCTAGTCAAGGCAGGGCGAGGACCAACCACCGACATAGAGCCATTTATCACATTGAAAAATTGAGGTAATTCATCGAGTGAGTATTTGCGAAGAATTCGTCCAATTGGGGTGATGCGAGGATCTTCTTTATTTTTAAAAATCACATGATCTCGTTTATGAATATTTTCTACCTCTAATAACTTTTGATCAGCATCCTTAATCATCGAACGGAATTTATAGAATTTAAAGGTTTTACCATTTAACCCGACTCGGGTTTGAGAGTATAAAATTGGATAGCCACTAGAGATTAAAACCAAAAGTGCGATCAAAAGAAAAAGCGGGCTAAAGATTACTAAAACTAATGTAGCAAAGATTAAATCAAATGTACGCTTAATTATGCGCCAAGGTATTGAGATAGCTGATTTTTCAAAGGTTAGAAAAGGAATGCCCTCTTGAGGGGTTGGAATTAACCAATATCCAAGATTTCCTGAGTCCAATGGAATCCAGTTAATGTTGATTTCAAGATCTTCACAGTAATGAATAAATTTTGAAAAATTCTTATCAGATTCCATGCCTGGAAGGAGCAGGACTTCATCAATTTTTTTATATCTTAAGATGCGGTCAAACTCCTCAATCCATTCACTTGAGATTTGATTACAAACAACCCTTGATACAACTGAATAGCCTAAACTTCTATTTTCAATAATCCACTCACTATGGTCTTTTAAATCTTTTGCTGATCTTCCAACAATCATCATTTTTGAAATTACTTTCTTTTTTAATATCAAAGGTTTAAGAATCAAGAAGTAAGTTATCAGACGCCCTAAAATTAAGTACGCCAACCCAGAGACCAACATTACGCCAAAAACAATACGTGAAAAAGATGCCTTAAGAATAAATGAGATAAAACCTAAAAAGAAAAAAAAGTAAACAGATCTTTTAATAACTAATTGAAGATTTAATACAAATAAATTGGCGTGCTTAAATCTGTATATACCCGTGAGTAGAAATAAGAATAACCAGCTCAAGACAATAAGGAGTAAAATACCTCTGTAATCAAATTGTGCTATTGCGGGCCTGGAATCTGTATCCAGGCTATTTTGAGGAAATCTAAATTGGAACGCGGTAATTGCTGACATGAAGGTAGCAAGTAAATCTGAAAAAACGAGCACAGCGACAATTAAAAATTTGTCATCATGTTTTAGATATTTAGCTAAATCCGCTCTTAATTTTTGCATATACTCCCTGGTTGGGTAAATATTATCCCTACTCTAGGTGGTAGGTGGGCAACTGATAAACCTCCGAAAATCATGGCTGAATTCTTGAGTAATTTAGATTAATTAGAGTGTTTCTGGCGGTGAGCTTTCGTTAGTTCTAGAAGATCTCAAGAATAAAAAACTAGATTTTAGATGAAGATTTTAGCTACTTAGATCAGATCGGAATTAGATCCAATCTCTGAATTCACCAAGTAGGTTACGCCAGCAGGTAGTGCCATCCCATTTGGAACTGCCAGCGCAGGGGATGCGTGTGAGGTTAAGACCACCTTGCCAACCCAAGGGTCTTCCTTTTCTATGTAATGTAAAAGATCAGCCCCACTTGGCCCGGTAATGCCAAAGTTTAAATCCGTAATCACTGCATGTGGATCAAAGCTACCTATTTTGGCAATCGCATTTGCCACATTAATAACAGCTTCAACCTGAAAATTTTTCGCAGTCAGAACCTCGCGCAGCAGGTTGAGGGTGAACTCTTCATCCTCAACCACCAGCACGCGTGCCCTGAAGGTGTTATTCACAATTCTCCTGGGCGTAATTAATCGGCACTAGGTGCCTGTTGGTAAGCTCATATTCTAGATGAATCAGACGCCTTACAAAAGTGAGTAAGCATCGGTTTTTACATTCGAATAATTCTTTGCCGAAAGTTATTCAAGAAATATCAAGTTTTGTGGATCACAATAATTTAAGAAGTTTACAAGATATTGTGAGATAATTAAGCGTGAGCCGAAACGTTGGGAATCAATCAACCAATAGCTTCTTGGATTTCGAGATTTTGAATAAACCGATTGAGCGAGCAACTAGGGAACTAGAAAGCAAGACTATCAAAGCATTTTGTTCGGCAGACGTGTTTGTGGTTGCAAGCAAGGATTCCAAATTAAAGGATATTATCAAGAATTCAACAATATTTTGCGACAGCAAGCCACTTGAAATTTATCTTAAACTTAAAAATGGAAGTCAATGCCAAATTCGTGGCAGTGATTTCATGCGTGAGATTTTACGTAGCCCAGAGTTTGATTCTAAAGAACATTTATTTCTAGGAGGTACCGAAGAAGTAAAAGCAGGACTTAATAATTTTGTTTTAAGGAGTTCACCCGAACAGGCTCCCGTAAATTTGCATTTTATTATTCCACCTCAAAATGTGAAGTGGGAATTAGAATACAAAACATGGCTAGAAGTCATTAATTCTGGAAAATTCAAGCATGTTTGGATTGGATTGGGTAATCCCAAACAGTTCTTAATTGCAAATCTGCTGAGTAATAACATCAGCCACGTGCAATATTATTGCGTGGGTGCTGCTTTTGATTTCCTATCAGGAGTCAAAAATGAGACACCTAGATTTTTACAAAAATTAGCTCTGGAATGGCTTTTCCGCCTAATCCAAGAACCCAAGAGACTTTGGCGAAGATACCTTGTCGGAAATCTGTCATTTCTTAAATTAATCATTACTGATATCAGTAAATCGAAATATGATAAATAAGACTTTAGTTATAAGCACATATATTTTAGATGATATGTCCGGATCTGAGCCAGCCGCCGCCTATCATTTCATCAAGGCGGTGTCTAAGTATTTCAAAACAATCCTTGTCTTTACATCTCAATTTACTCCAGAGGCGATAATGCATAAATTGACTGACAGTTCTGAAAATATTACATTTGTTCAGACACAATTTCCACTTTTTTTTCCAAAAAATAGATTTGGTACTTTTTATTTAAAGCATAGGATCTATCTTCTACGTCAATCAAATCAGATTCAACTAATGAAACTTGACCCCCTTACTAACATTGGGATTCATTATTCCTTATCAAATCATTTACTTGGGACTTCGCTTTACAAATCTGGAATACCCTACCTTTTTGGCCCGGCATCGACATCCAAGTTCTCAATTCGCTATATTATGATTGCTCAACAAGCAATCATTGTTGAATTTATAAGATTTTTATGTATTCGTTTGGTACTTAGATTCGATCCAGTTGTCAGAAAATCATTGAAAAACGCAAGAGTTATTCTGGCCGGAGATACTCGGACTCAAAAACTTTTGAAATTATCTACTGCGTCTGTGAATTATACTTCGACGGTAATACCTCACACCACCTTTGACAAATCTCAAGTGCGAGAGTTCACAAAGAAATCAGGAAATAAAAAAAATCTCATGTGGTGTGGTGCATTTACTTCTCGAAAAGATCCAAAAATGGCGCTTGAAGTCATGAGAACTCTACGAGAGAGTTATGGCAGAGACGATTTTACGCTTGAAATGTATGGATCGGGAAAAAAGCTTAATGAATTAGTTAGATTCAAGGAAAAACATAAACTCCAAAATGTCGAGATACATTCATGGATTAAGAAAGATCTCCTGATAGCTAGAATGACACAGACAAAAATTCTCTTGTTTACATCATATAGAGAGTCAGGCGGTGCACAATTGCTTGAAGCTCTAGCTTGTGAAATGAATGTGGTTTCGACTGATGCCACAGGCGCAATAGATTGGCTCAGTGGCAGTTCAATAAAATTTCTTGGCCCGCCAAAAATTTTAAGTCGTAAACATTTCGCACAGATAATTGCGGAAGAAGTATTAAGGCAATATGAGTCTGAGCACAGATCTACAGAAATTAGCCAGTTCACAGTCGAAAAGCAAGTTAGTCAGATTTGTGAAATATTAAGATTATTTAACTAATCTGGCGATAAAGAATGCAAATGGAATAATTCCAAAAGGGGATTCCATAACCACCCCAAAAGAACTTGCCACCAAAATTGAAATGAGAAAAGTTAGAAATTGAAAACCTGCATTCTCTCGCCGCACCCCTTTTAGGGCAGCCAGTCCGCACATCAACCAACATGCAAAGCCGACAATTCCATACCTACTGTATAAAGATACCCACCAGTTGTGCGGATATCGCACATCAGTATTTCCGGATAGCCAGCGCAAAGCACCAGATTCAATTAAAATTTCGTAACCCGGGCCAGCCCCATTGAGTATTTTTTCTTCTTTCTTCACCCAATCCAAAACTGTACTTTGCCCCATCTTTCTTCCGAAGGCAGTTGAAACGCCGGATGAGAGCGCAGCGCCACTCTGATCTAATATTCCAAACTTTTTTATTGCACTTTGTTCTGGCAAGAATGCTTGGACGATTCCAGCAAAAGGTATAACCATCAATGTTGCTGTGAACAGTGCAGCAAGACCTCTCCGACTTATCTTTGGTCCGTTTTTTACGCGAGACGCAAGGAATGGTAGGGAAACCAATAGAGCCAAAAGTCCTGCCCTTCCTGGTTGAAGTAGCAAACTAAGGAGGTTTAGGGGCAGTATCCAAAAATTCATAATTCGCTCAAATTTATTTTCAGTCAGAGATAAAGACCACACGATGATTCCAATGCAAGCTACAAAGCCAGCTTGATCAGGCCGTTGGGAAAATATATCTACTCCAGCGAAGCTACTTGAAGGTAATACAGGAATCACATTTAAACCAACACCTAGGTTCCATATCAAACTGAAAAAAGTTGCGACCCTAAGCATTTTATAAATATAGTTAATTGGAATCTTGGATATTTGATCGCGAATTAAGAGAAACAATTGTAGATAAATTAATGGGATCAAATCTCTTATGCGAACAAGCAAGGCAAATTCAGAATTTCTTAGAAGTTGAGAAATTATGTAAGTACCTAAAATCAAAGTGAGATAATCCATCTTTATTCCATCACGAAGTATTACAAGAAGGATCCCCAACAGAACGATTAGATCAATGAGAAAAATTCCCTGACTTGGAATTCCAACCCAAGCTCCCCAACGTCCGGTAGCTAAGGATAAACCAAGTCCTATAACGATAAGCCTGACCCGGAATCTAGGTAGAATCACGAGTTCATCGTATTGTTGTTCTCCTAGGATGGCAATGAAAGGATTCTTTCATGAATCGAGCTGCATTTGGCAGTCAATCCATCGTTACGGCGAATAATCTATTTCTCTCTCTTTCAGCAATTATGTTCTTGGAAGGAGAGAACTTCAAAGTTTGGTTTATTGTAAGTCAAACTTTTTTTATTACTCAAACATTCCTCAGATCTGCGTTCTTTGAACCAGCAAATTTTCTTAAGCGCCAGATCAGAATAACCTCCACAAATATTGTCTTTATCTTATTACTAATTTGCATATTCAATTTCATAGTAATCGGCATTTCAATTGAATTTAGTTTCACTAATGCATTTCTGATGTCATTGGCAGTATGTTTTTCCCTTTTTCAAGACAATCTCAGGTATAAATTTATCTCATTTAATCCTCAGAAAGTCGCAATTGCGGATGGTTTAGTGCTTCTCCTAACAATTCTGTTGATTTTACTCACCAAAATTAGCACTGTCCTTTTTTTCACAGGGCTTTATATTGCGTTACCAAACCTAATATCAATTCTCTATTTGATGAGACTTCCTAAGAATGAAGTAGTTGAGCAAGATAAATTTAATTTTAGGTCAAAGCCAATCTATAGCCTCAGTGGTTTTACTGAGCTTGGGTTGAATCAAGCATTAACAGTGATGTCTGCATTTTTTCTATCAAATTCAGATTTGAGAAATTTAAGAGCCATGATGTTGTTTGCTGCACCGCTAACGTCTCTTCGGTTATTTTCATGGTCTGGATTAATTGTTAGAACTTCTTTAAATAAAGGTTCAAATGGTAAAAAAGAGATGAATTTGAGGGCAAAATTTATATTTTACTCACCTCTTGCGGTTTTACTCTTTATGTTTTCTGATTCAAAGTTTTTATCTTTTCTGCCTATCGACTCGAAATCATCGTTAGCTCTTGTTCTGCTTACAAGTCTAATGTCACTAGTTTTTGTTGAGAAGGCTGTGAGAATTCGACAGCTTGGCAATTTTATGCATGTGCTATATTTTTCCGCATCATTCCCGCTTATTTCGATTCTCTATCTTGCAGTATTTGGAACTAAATCTAACGTTTATTACTTAATTATTTGTCAATTTGCGGTAACATTACTGAACTCTGTTCTGTCACTCCTCATCTTGCGAGACGATAAAATTATAGATTGAATCCTCATACAGATTCACCAACTTGGAAATAACAGCCTCTTCCGTGCAATTTTCTAAGTACCAATTTCGAGGCTCATTTGTAGGTTTGTAATTTGGTATTTGATTTATAGCTTGAACCCATTCTCCAACTTCATTCCCTACTAGCGAAACCCATGATTGAGATTCTAAATCTAGAAATGAACCAAATTTAGGAGCCATTACTCGCAAATTATGCATGGCTGCCTCCACAGTTACCATCGGAAAACCCTCAAGCCACCTTGAACTAACCAGCAGAAAATCAGATTCAGAATAGATGGCGTCTAGTTCAGACCTAGATTTACTTCCCATGAAGTTTATTGAAGAATTTCTCACTTCCATTATCTCTAATTTTTTTCTAAGAGGACCATCACCAACAACATTCATTTGGTATCCTAATCGAGGTAAATTGGATTTGTTCCAAGCTTCAATTAAGTGCGCTAGACCTTTTGAATCATCAATTCTTCCTACCCAAACTAAATTCTTTTTCGATTTGTCTTTATAAAATTCCGTACTATGTCGGTCTTCAGTAAAGTTCCTTTTGAGAATTATGTTTTTAGACTTAATCCCCTTATTAATTAGGATACTTTTTGTTATGTTATTTAAAACCAAGATCCGAGATGCAAGCCTTAAATAATCAAGATATTGAATTTGGGATTTTGCCGCCAGAATGGAAAGAATTCTAGAGTTTTTGTAGCATTTGTATTTCTTTCCAAATTTGTTTGAATCAATACATAAGGTACAAACTTGTTTATCCCTATAAAAAAGCCCATTTATGCACAGGAATCTATAATTATGAATAGAAAAAACTATTGGAATATCCATCTGAAGAGCAGCATCAAGAATACTAAGATCAACCAAAGGAAAGAGATTGTGGCAATGAACTAATTGAATTTGATTTTTCTTAAGATATTTTCTTGAAGTATAAATATAGATCCATTTTGGGATAATCTTGCGAAACACATAATTCTTAAACAGGATCTTAATCCAAGATTTTTTTGGATTGGACGCTGACAGATCAGGCGAAAAAACCACATGGCCTTTGGTTCTTAGTAGTCTAATCTCGTTTGCAACGACTTGATTTTCTCCAGAGGGGGTAGCGCTGTTATAAGCGCTATGCAGAATTAGAAGATTCATTAGTTTCCTTTTCCATTCGTAAATCATCAAATCTGTCACGAATTATTGCCTGACGAATCATTTTTGATGGAAAACGAGAAAATTTAACTAGTTTCAAAGCCTTGATTTTCTTACTCGATTCTCGATGAAGAATCTTTTTCTGAACTTCAACAATCACTGGGTGAAAACTGAACTCATTACGAGGGCCAGTCCCTAGAAGAATTTCAAGATACTTAGTACTGAATGGTCTCCCATGCACGGGAATCCTTACTTCTTGGAGAGTTTTAACATCCAACTTTAATGTTTTTTGGATTTGCTTGAATCCCAGCAATTGACAAGCAATAACTTTCGAAGCCTGAATTCTGCTAAATGCGGCTGAAAATGTCGCCTTATAACCAATATCCACCGTCACAATTCGATCTTTTGAATCTAAGCTTGGTTGTATTCGGTCGAGAAAGCTCTGAAGTCCATTTTGGTCTCTTAGAACTCTAAACTTCAGAAAGTCAGAGTTTAGTGAATTGGCTAGTTCTAACTCTGAGATGGTTGTGAAAGAGTTCAAATACTTTAAAATTTCGAAAGTCGAGAATTCCTCAAGTAGTAAAATTGTAAATACATAGTCAGGATCTATTGGAAATACTTCGCTTAGAATTTCTTTTCTTCCTAGATTTAGACATCTACTCAAATTCTTCAAATGAAATTCATCGCTAAAGACATTTGAGAAGAACGCACCCTCCGAACCTAAGAAATACACTGAATCCCCAGGAATTACATTTCTCTCTACGTGTGATTTAAACTGAGAAACTGAGGAACTTAGCAAGTTTATGTCATTCTTGAAAGTTGAAATTCTCAATGGCAATTTTTTTAATTGAGCAAAATACTTACTTTTCAAAAAAAGAAATTTTCTTGCTACGGCCCTGTCCAGCCTTGCATGATATATTGTTTCTACACCAGACCTGCGAGCCATAATAAAGTCTGACTTGAAATCATCTCCTACATGTAGAATTTGTTTGTTAGGATAAAAATCATGTAACTTATAATAAAGTTTTCCAGAAAACTTACTAGCTAAATAATCTGAAGATACATATATGTTGCTTAAAGGAAATTCTATGCCCTTTTCTAGAAGTAAATCGTGAATAAAATTCTTGCTAAAGTCGTAATCTGAAGTGACAATAATTCTATCCTTATTTTTCGAGCGTGCATAAAAATCCTGAAAATATTGATTCAATTTCGTACCTGAAACAGCATTCTGGAAATAAATATCTTGAGCTCGGCTGATGAATTTCTCTCTCTCTGAAAATTCAGTGAATATGAGACTTGAAAAGAAATTCCATGCAGATATAGCTTTGAATTCAAGATCATGCCCATTTTCTTGATTTAATCTGCGTATGGATCTTGAGATTTTCTCAAACCAAATTTCGTAGGTCCCTACATCTTGTTCTAATTTGAATTCCTTGATTAATACTTCCATGGTAGCGATCCATCGCTCACGAGGTGACTCTAAATTGAGTACAATTGTGTCCCAAAAATCAAATGACAGAATTGAATTTTCATCAGGTTCAATTAAGCCATGAAAACGCATACAATTATCTTAAAGGATAATTGCGTGATTTACATTTTTATTTGATCAACTTTAACGTTATTTGAATTTTAGCGCATATTTAGTTATAGCTGGTCTTAAATTTGTTATCAGTGCGGGATATAATTGTCGTTACCCACGATTCGCGGTGTAAATCTTTTTCCTTTCGAAAAGGCAATAATTTGTGGGTAAAACTTTACGCTAAATAGTTCTAAAGGATCTATTTTGAAAGTGAAATTCTTCTTATAACGTCTAAATTCATTGTTCAATAATTCTGTGGTTCTTTTACTTTTATTCCAGAAAGTATTTGGGAGGAAAGGCAATCCTTTAGATTCTAATAAATAGGAATGTTCCAAGTCTTCAACAATGTATAGTCCTCCATCTGAAAGTAATGGAAAAAGAACTTCAAATGATTTTTTTTGGTGTAATGACTTATGAGATCCATCATCAATGACCACATCTATTCCTCCCATTTCTGACGTAACTTTAGATAAGAATTTTTTTTCTGTTGCATCGCCGATTCTTATTTTGGTTCCCGTATCTAGTTTTAGGCAGTTAGGATTTATATCGACGCCAAATATGCTGCTACTAGAATGGAAATATTTTCTCAAGATACTTTGACTTCCACCCTCGAGAACGCCAATTTCGAGAATTCTTAAGTTTTCTCGATGCAAGTAGTTTTGGAATAATTCATCATAGATAGTTGAATATTCGATCCACTTTAAACATCCCATTGTTTCTTGATGGAATAATGCTGAGTACTTACTGCTTGGGTTAATCTGATTAATTCGTTTTTTGAACCAATAGTCTGCGCTTGGGTATACCGGCAAAACTAAGCCAATTATTTTGAGAATTCTATTTCTAATTCGATTTCCGAAATGTATAATCTCAAAATATTACTCGAAAAGTTCCTTAAAGCCAATCTATCGTGTTTTTGATTTTAATTTGGTACCGAAATAACTTTAGTGTTCGGAGAAGCCACTTAAATTTAATTGATTGAAGGGGGCATAAAAAATTTCGGTCTAAAAGTGGGTTGTGAGGGACTCGAACTACATATCCTTCATAGGCCACATATGGATTCAATTGATCTTGATCCACAACCCATATTAGGGATAAGGTATGAGAGTTGGATTTTGGTTGCACATTAGTAGGTAAGGAACGGGAAACAAGTGTTTCTTGCTTTTAAGTTAGAGCGAAAATTGATAAAACTCGCTATTAAACTTTTGGGGGGGTTCGCTGCATTGCGTCCTGTCTTAAGACGTATTGAAGTGAAATTTTCCAATCAATCTTTTTTAATAAAAAACGAGGTGGACTTATATTTTAAAGTCAATCTGCCTACGAGAGATTATCACGTTTATAGAAAGCTAAAGTCCTTGAGTCAGAGTCAGTGTCGACAAGATCTGATAATTGGCTTAATTAATAATTGGAATCCCGGAGTAATTATCGAAGTTGGCGCCACCGACGGCCTATTGCTCTCAAATTCTTTCTTGCTTGAAAAGTATTTAGGTTGGCATTCAATATTAGTTGAACCATGTCGTTCATGGCAAGACTCATTAAAATTGAATCGAACTAGTTCAAAACTTATTTTTGATGCTGCATTCCATACACCAAATTTAAGTTTACCGTTTACAGAAACTGAGTTTGCGGAACTTTCAGGTCTCAGCGGTGCATTACCTAAGGATTATTGGAGTTTGGAACGAGAAAATTCTTTTCAGTATTCTGTAAATACAACAACTTTGGATTTGATTTGTGACAACTTTGATTGTGAAGGAAAATTTCTAACGTTAACGATCGACATTGAAGGTGGAGAATTAGATGCACTTCGTGGATTCACAAGAAGAGTTACATCAGCGGGCTTACTCGTAATTGAAAACAATGGAAATCTAGACTTGATATTTTCTCTTGATGAGATTTTGTTCAATAGAGGATTTGTGAGGTTAGATTGGCCCTTTAATTCTTTTGATTCTTGGTATCTGAGACAAGATTTGCTGGAAAATAGAGTGGTTTTAAGACGCCTAATTCACGACGGAGTATTAAACATTAAAGATCCTACTTCTATTTGAAAGGATAGAAATAGAAGATCAATTACAAAATCTTTTCTATGGTGGGTTGTGAGGGACTCGAACCCCCGACCCGGTGATTAAGAGTAATCACTGGGCGGTGGGTTCGCCTTACTAGCACTTACTTCTTATGAGGGATTTACGCTTAATGACTTACTTTCAATAACTGAGATTTATTCCCTTTTTAGGTTGCTGAACGGCCAAGGAACGGACAAAAAATTAGGGATTTATGGTCTGAACTGCTCGCACCTAGCCGTAGCGTATTCAAATGGTGTGTAGACGCCCCCGGTATTAGGGTTATAAATCTGAACTCCATTTATGTAAGCATTACTCTCGCTACTTATACAACTTTCATAGTAACTAAGTTTTGTTTTGTATTCACTATCATCACCGCACCCGCTAACTAGTAATGCCGCTGGGATTAAGAGTAAAGCTAACTTTTTCACAGGGAAATTCTAGTAGCAAATCTTATGTGTGGGAATATCAACCCCACCTTGTTTAATTTCCTTTTACTCCTGTTAATACACCCTTACTAGAAATATCTCCTAAAGTGAGAGTTGAGGCGATTAGATTTCAGACCCACCCAATATGACCAGCAAGCTCTGAACCTTTCCCAACTCGGCACTATTTACCCCTTTAAAAGGTATCTACGAGACAGTTAATAGTTGATGAGATTTAGTATCGGCGCCCATACTTATTGTGTATATAGACAAATGGGATAGCCACAATAAAACAAAGTATTCCAAATACTAATCCACCATAAGATTTTTCAGGAGTGCTATCAACAAACCAAAGGATTATAAGGAGAAAGCCAAGTACTTGGAGCGAGCCAGCGATTCTTTGAGCCCTAGTCATTAGTCATTCCAATGAGAGAAAATATATTCTGGACTTGCCTTTTCTAGCTTACCCATCAGATAACCTGCGTAAACCATATATGTCAACAACATACGATGTTTCTCACCAAAAGGTTTTTTATCTTCATCTCTCAAACTTTGACTATAAAATTTTAAGGCATTCCAAGGGAGTGGATGGCAATCTTTCTCTTTTGTGGCGTTGGAGGCTTTCTCAAACATCCCAGCAAGTAGCCCAAACTTTGCGAGCACGTATAAGGTCAACCAAGCTTCTTCATCGGGTTTAAATCCATCAGCCTCACATCCTGCTTGAGCAATTGCTGCAACTATTGGGCTTAAGTCCGACTTGGACGAGAAGTAAGATTCTGATTCAGATATCTTATCTACCCAATAATCTTGCCCCTGTTTTTTACTAAACTGTATTTCAACCCAGCGGATATTGGACATTGGAAAGGCAGATTTTCTCGGCAAAAATACTTCTACACATTCTCTACTCATTACGGAGGGAAGGGTAAACATTGGGTCAATCGGTTTTGGCTTTGAGAAAATTCCCATAAAGGAAGGGTAGACCGAGGCTTTAGATTGTCAATGAATTTGACCCAGGGTTATTAAATCTGCGCTCGCTTTATATGTATATAGTCTGCCCAAAATTTTCTGTTACAAAGGTCAGTGGTTAGGGGCAGAATAAGGGTATGACCAGGAAGACAACCCAGGCTGAAGTGGTGAAAATTTTTAAGAAGAACTCACTAAAACCATTAGATACTTATGTTAACTCCAGTACACCTTTGAAGA
>Ga0315902_10003271_pt1 | contig 24402 bp, 20 predicted proteins | sample LakEriMetagenome_9_FD_203523 | JGI IMG/M metagenome (GOLD analysis project Ga0315902, IMG submission 203523) | Freshwater fungal communities from buoy surface, Lake Erie, Ohio, United States - Buoy 12 MA117 | ecosystem: Environmental > Aquatic > Freshwater > Lake > Lake biofilm | place: USA... | reverse complement strand
CGGCAACGCCATCGACCAAGCGGTCGCGCTGCTGGGCGGCGGCAGGGAGCGTCAGAAGGAGGGAAACCGAGGCCGCGAGGCCCGGGAGAAAACGCGCGAAGGTAATCACAACTGCTGCAAGAGTGTAAGAATCTGCCGCAATTTCAAGGCGGGATCTTGCGAATCGAGGCGGGGGTGACGGTGGCCAAGCATGATGAAATCGCCGCCCCGGCGCAGGCGGAGGACATTTCCCTCTGTCTGGACAAGATCGATCCCTGCCGCCGCGGCCCGCAGGCGGATGGCGCCGAGCTTCAAAAGGTTGCGGGCCGGCTCGGGCAGGCGTCCATAGCGATCCCGCCAGCGGGCCTTGATCTCGTCCAAAGCGGGTAAGGTTTCCGTCTCGGCCAACTCGCGGTGGGCGGCGATCCGTTCACGCGGTTCGGCGATGTAATCCGCCGGGATCCAGGCGGGCAAACGGCCTCGTTCCGCGGCGGCCGGGTCGGTGGCGAGGAAATCGATTTCCACCCGCACTTCGGGACGGCCCGGCGCCTTCTCGCCTTTGAGCCGCGCCACCGCCGCTTTGAGCAGGCGGCAGTAAAATTCGAAACCGATGGCGAGGATGTGTCCGCTCTGCTCCGTTCCGAGGATGTTGCCCGCGCCGCGGATCTCGAGGTCGCGCATGGCCACGCGGAATCCGGCGCCGAGATTCGAGTATTGCCGGATGGCGGCAATGCGCTGTCGGGCCTCGCCCGTCCCGCCGGTCATCTCGCGCGGGAGCAGCAGATATGCGTAAGCCTTGTGGTTGGAGCGTCCGACGCGGCCGCGCAACTGGTAAAGGTCGGCCAACCCGAAACGATCCGCCCGGTCGATGATGATCGTGTTGGCGTTCGGAATATCGAGGCCGCTTTCGATGATGGTGGTGCAAAGCAGAACATCCGCGTCACCGCGCACGAATTTGGCCATGACATCCTCGAGCTCTTCTTCCGGCATTTGGCCGTGCCCGACCAGCACGCGCGCGCCGGGCACGAGGTCCTTGATTTTTTCCTCGAGAATCCCGATCGAATGGACGCGGTTGTGCAGGAAATAAACCTGTCCGCCGCGCGCCATCTCGCGCTTGATCGCATCGCGGATGATGCGTTCGTCGTAGCCGCAGATAATTGTCTCGATCGGGATGCGGTTGGGCGGTGGCGTTTCGATCGTGCTCATGTCGCGTGCGCCAAGCAGCGAGAGATAAAGCGTCCGCGGGATCGGGGTGGCCGAAAGCGTGAGCACGTCCACTTTGCGGAAACTTTCTTTCAGCCGCTCCTTGTGCAGCACGCCGAAGCGCTGCTCCTCGTCGACCACGACCAGTCCGAGTTCTTTGAAGGATACGTCCTTGCCGAGCAAACGGTGCGTGCCGACCACAATATCGATCGTTCCGTCCTTCATTCCGGCCAGCACCTGTTTCTGCTGCTTCGGTGTTCGGAAACGGCTGAGTAGCCCAATGGTCACGGGATAATCGGACATGCGCTCGCGCATTGTCTGCCAATGTTGCTGGGCGAGCACGGTGGTCGGCGCAAGAAAGGCGACTTGCTTCCCGCCCATCACCGCCTTGAAAGCCGCCCGGATGGCCACTTCCGTTTTGCCGAATCCGACATCGCCGCAGATGAGCCGGTCCATCGGACGGGCCGACTCCATGTCACTCTTGGTATCGGCGATCGCCGTGATCTGGTCCGGCGTCTCGTCGAAGGGGAACGAGTCCTCGAACTCGCGTTGCCATGTGTTGTCGGCCGGAAAAACCATACCGGGTTCCATTTCCCGTTCGGCCTGTATGCGCAGCAGTTTTTCGGCATAGGCCAGCACGGACTTCTCGGCGCGCGTGCGCGCTTTCTGCCATCTTCCATCGCCCAACTCGCTCAGCGCGGGGTTCTTCCGACCTACCCCGATGTAGCGCGACACTTTCCATCCTTGCTCGAGTGGGACATAGAGTTTCGATCCGCGTGCGAATTCCAAAACGAGCACTTCGCCCGCTTCCTCCTGTCCGGGGAGAACCTGCAATCCGCGAAATCTGGCAATGCCGTAGTCCAGATGGACAACCAGCTCCTCCTCGGCAAAGTCGTCGAAGCGCAGGCTCTGCCGCGCGAGGGCCTTGCGGGCGCGCTGCCATCCGCCCCGACGCTGCTCCAGACTTTCCGCGCGGCCGAAAATTTCCGCATCGGTGAGAAGCGCGAGCTTGGCGTCCGGCAGGGTGAATCCGCGCGCCAGCGTGCCGAGCATGGTCGGCAGTTTGTGCGGCGCCTCCGCTTCCCCCGCTGCCAGCTCCCGCAGGCGTGTTGCTTCCCCCTCGTTGGCACAGACAATCTGCACGTTCCATCCGTCGTTTTGCCATTCGCTGATTTGACGGAACAAATCGCGGCGGCGCTGCTCGAGCAGGACAACATCGCCCGCGGCAAACGCTCCCCCCGGATGCGACCCGGCCGCGACTTCGATCTCGTCGCTGTCGGCCAGCACGGGACCCGAGTGGATCCGCGCCACGGCATCCGGCATGGCGTCCTCGATGGCCAGATACATGTTCGAGTCCGGCAAATGATCCCGCGCGGTGCTGTTTTCCTGCGCGTCGCCCGTTCCTAAGCAGATCTCGCAGGATTCGAGGGTCTCGATAGAACGCTGCGAGTCCGGATCGTAGGAACGCAACGATTCGAGTTCGTCACCGAAAAATTCCAAACGAACAGGCAGGGCGGTTTGCCACGGATAGATGTCCACGATCCCGCCGCGCACGGCATATTGACCGCGCACTGCGGCGTTGGCCGCGCGGACGAATCCGGCTTTATCCAACTCGGCAGCCAAAGCGCCCGGCTCGAGACCTTGACCGCGCCGCAAAGTTTTCGTTTCGCGATCAAGCTGCGCGGATGAAGGCGCGGCATGGTCCAGTCCGTCCGCCGTAAAGACCACGAGGGGAATTTTGCCGGTGCGCAATTCGCGAAGTGCCCCGAGCCGTGCCGCAGCCAATTCCGGATCCGGCGCGGCACCCGCGGCGGACAATTCCAAGTCGGGCACGAGCAGCGCTTCGTTGTTCCAGAATTGCAGATCGTGGAAAAATTCTTCCTGACGCTTCACGTCGGGACAAACCACGCAAACGGGACGGCCCAGTGATTGCGCGAGCCATGCGGCGAGAAACGGCTGCGCGGGCGCGGCAACTCCTCCGGCCACGGCAGGTTTGCCGCGGCGCGCGGACTCGCACCAGCGCCGCACGGCGGGACTGGCGTCGCCGGCGGACAGCAACAGATGGCTCACGGGATGATTTTTTCCTGCCGACAGCGGTCGCGCAAGGCGCAGCCCACTGATCCGGGCGCCACTTTGCCGAAGTGCAGAGGCATGACCCCGAGGCGGCTGTTGGTCAGAAAAATTTCCTGCACGTCTTCCATGCTATCCGCGGCCACCTCTACTTCGCGGACGGTCTCCTGTGCCATGGTCCAGGATCGCATGACGCCAGGCCGCACGGCCAGCGAGAGGGAAGGAGTGCTGAGTTCGCCGTCTTGGACAAAAAAGACATTTCCCATCGCTGCGGAAAGCAACCGGCCTTCACTGTCCGACAACAACGCATGGTCGAATCCCTTCGCGCGTGCGGCGGCTTGCGCTGCGCATTGCGTCCAGTAATTCCCCGTTTTCGCCCCGTGCGCGAACGGCGTGACGGGTTCGGGATGCAGACGTGCGCTTTGATCATCGGGAAGCTCACCGGACACGGGCTCGAAGAGTGCGAAAACACGGGGCTTCGCGGCCGCGTCTGCCGGTGCGCCGTCACCCGCGGTGCAGTAAATACGCAGCATGCCACGGTCGTGAGACTCCAAGAGCGGCGAGGCCGGATGGAAATCGACGCCCAGCAGGTTTTTGGCCGACGAGGAGAGAAGTTTTGCGTGCTGCTCCATGAAGAGCGCCTGCCCGTCGCGAACTCCGATCGTTTCGAAGACTGACATGCCGTAGCGCAAGCCGCGGTCGGTGAGGGGAAGCGAATCGGTGGTGGTCCAACGATCGCCGTCCAGACGCCATCCCTTGATGGCAGTGCTCACGCCGATTCGGCGCGCAGGTGTTCCAGCCGTTTGCGCAGGGTGGCCCGCGTGATGCCGAGCATTTTGGAAGCGCGCACTTGGTTGTGTCCGGTCGCTTCCATGGCGCGGCGCGTGAATTCTTTTTCCAACCACGGGAGCAATTCGAGTCCGGGTTGCGCGGCGGCCGCTTCGAAAAGAAAAGCCGCCGCTTCGTCGAGATTGGCTGGTGCGGCGCCGGAAGCCGTGGCTTCGGCAGCGGTGGAGGAAGTCTGCTGTCCGAGCGGCAGATCTTTGGGCAAAAGCACGTCCGAGGTGGCGAGCACGGCGGCGCGCTGGATGGTGTTCTCCAGTTCGCGCACATTGCCCGGCCACGGATAGTTCTCCAGCATCTCGGCAGCCTCGGTGCTGAGTTGCAGCTGAGGCTTGTGCTTCTGCGCGGCGATGCGTTTGAGGAAGTATTCGGCGAGCAACGTGATGTCCTCCTTGCGGTTGCGCAACGGCGGCAAGTGCAGGCGCACCACATTGAGGCGGTAAAACAAATCTTCGCGGAACGTCTTGGCTTGGATCTCGGCCTCGAGATTTTTGTTCGTCGCCGCGACGATGCGCACATTGGTGCGGATGACATCGTTGCCGCCCACCCGCGAGAAGGTGCCGTCCTGCAGCACACGCAGGAGTTTGCTTTGGATGGAAAGCGGCATTTCGCCGATCTCGTCGAGGAAAAGTGTTCCTCCGTCGGACTGCTCGAAGCGTCCGATGCGTTGCGCGCTTGCCCCGGTGAACGAGCCTTTCTCGTGGCCGAAGAGTTCGCTCTCCAGGAGGTTCTCCGGGATGGCCGCGCAGTTGATGGCAAGAAAAGGACGGTCGTGGCGCGCGCTGTATTGATGGATGGCGCGCGCGACGAGTTCTTTGCCCGAGCCGCTTTCGCCCGTGATCATGACCGCCGCGTCGCTGTTCGAGATGCGACCGATCATTTTGAAGACCTCCTGCATGGCTGCGGACTGGCCGACGATGCTGTCTTGGTGCTGTTCGACGGTGAGACTCGGCTCGAACTTTTGCGCGCGCTGCATTTCCGCCGCGGCCTTGATCGCCGCATCGACGACGATCTTCAGATTGAACGGCAACTGTTCCTTGCGCACGAAATCGAATGCGCCGAGACGCATCGATTCGATCACGCTTTGTGTCGTGCCAAGTGCGCCGGTGATGATGACCAGCGCGTTGGGATCGCGCTTGCGCAGACGAGCGAGCAACTCGAGGCCGCTGTGCGTTCCCAACCGCATTTCCGTGATGGTGACAATCGGGCTCTCCGCGGAGAAAAGTCGAAAGGCGTCTTCCGAGGTCTCGGCCGTGATGACCGCGACATCAGCCGCGGCGAGTTGGGTGCGTGCCCAATCGAGAAAATCCGGATCCGGATCGGCGACGAGGATCGTTTGTTTGGCGGGCATTCAGGCTTTCAGATGCCGCCGTAGCGGCGGTGGCGTCGAGCATATTCCTGCACCGCGGCGAAAAGATCCTCCTTGCCGAAGTCGGGCCAGAGCTTCGGCGTGACCACGATTTCGGCGTAGCTGATCTGCCATAGCAGGAAGTTGGAAATGCGCATTTCCCCCGAAGTGCGGATGAGGAGATCGGGATCGGGGATGCCCGCGGTGTAAAGGCGCGAGGCGAGGGTGTCCTCGTCGACCGATTCCGGATCGAGCGTCCCCGCCTTGACCTCACGCGCGATCCGTTGGGCCGCATCGGCAATTTCGGTGCGGGCGCCGTAGCTCAGGGCAAGCGTGAGGGTTAGCGCGGTGTTGGCGGCCGACTTTTCCATGGCCGAGTCGAGGCGGCGTCGCGCGTTGTCCGGCAGGTCATCGAGATGTCCGATGGCGAGCAACCGGATGTTCTTTTCCATGATCTCGGAAATCTGCTCGGCGAGGAATCGGTCGAGCAGGTTCATCAGCGCGGTGACTTCGTCGGCAGGCCGCTGCCAGTTCTCTTTGCTGAAGGCGTAGAGCGTCAGATAGGGGATGCCGGCCTCGACGCAGGCGGCGGTGCAAGCGCGGACCGATTGCGATCCGCGTCGGTGACCTTCGATGCGCGGCAATCCGCGCTCGCGGGCCCAACGGCCGTTGCCGTCCATGATGATGGCGATGTGACGCGGCAATTTGTCCGCGGGAACTCCGGACGGATTGCTCACAGCCGGATGGTTTCGTCGTGCGCCGCGCCGATGCTGACAATGCCGAGTTCGGCTCCGGTCAAATCTGCCAGCGCGCGCACGTAACGCCTGGCGTTGGGCGGCAGATCTTTGAAGCGGCGCGCGGCGGAGGTCGGCTGCATCCATCCGGGGAATTTCCGGTAGACCGGACGGCAGCGGGCCCACTCGGCGGCATCGGTCGGCGGGTGCTGCAGCGTTTTACCGTCGAGCTTGTAGGCCGTGCAGACTTTGATTTCCGGCACGCCGTCGAGTCCGTCGAGGTTGGTGATGGCGAGTTCGTCGATGCCGTTGATCATCGCGGCGTAGCGCGTGGCCACCGCGTCGAACCATCCGCAACGCCGCGCACGTCCCGTGGTCGCACCGAATTCGCGTCCCATCCCGTGCAGCATGTCGCCGAGCGCGTCGTCCTCTGTCGGGAACGGTCCTTCGCCCACGCGCGTGGTGTAGGCCTTCATCACGCCGATGACGTGATCCATGCGGTGCGGCGGGACGCCGGAACCGGTGCAAGCGCCCCCGGCCGTGGTGTTCGAACTGGTGACGAACGGATACGTCCCGTGATCGATGTCGAGGTAAGTGCCCTGCGCGCCCTCGAAAAGAAGACCCTTCTTGCGGGCCATGGCGTCATGCAGCCAGACGACCGTGTTGGTCACGAAGGGACGAAGGACCTTCGCCGCCGCGAGATAGCTCTTGAGCAGAGGCTGGTAAGCAATCGGTTTCGCGCCGAGCGACTTGAGCACCGCATTGTTTTCCTCGAGGCGCAGTTTGAGTTTGCGGGCGAAGACGTCATTGTCGAGCAGGTCGCCGACGCGGAGCCCGGTGCGGGCCGCTTTGTCGCCGTAGGCCGGACCTATTCCGCGCTTGGTCGTGCCGATCTTGTTTTTGCCTTTGCGGACTTCGCGCTGCTCGTCGAGCAGGCGGTGCCACGGCATGACAAGATGCGCGCTGTCGCTCAAGAGCAGGTTTTTCCCCACTTTGATGCCGCGTCCGCGCAATCCCTCGATCTCGCCGACCAGCGCGACGGGATCGACGACCACGCCATTGGCGATGACACAGGTTTTTCCGCGGCGCAGGATGCCGCTGGGGATGAGGTGGAGGACGAATTTCTTTTTGCCGTGGACGATGGTGTGTCCGGCATTGTTGCCGCCCTGGCTGCGGACGACGACATCGGCGTCATCGGTCAGGTAGTCGATGATCTTGCCTTTGCCTTCGTCGCCCCACTGGGCGCCGACAAGAATGGTATTGGCCATAGGAATCTGTGCTCGGCCAAGGGCAGGATGCCGCGGCGCAAAACGGGCTTGTTTCCCAAAAAGGCGCCCCGCGGGCAAGAAGAACCCTCGGCGTCAGGCGTCCGCCGCGCGCGCGTGGCCCGAGGAACGCAGGGCGGCGCTGATTTCCGGGGCGCGGCGGCGGGAGACCGGCAATTCCCGTCCGTCGGCCAGAAAGAGCCGCAATCCGCTGGCCGCGCTGCCGCGGTAGGAGCGCAAGGCGGAGAGTCGCACGGCTTGTCCGCGGTTGATCCGCGTGAACGGTTTGCCCGCGGGTCCGGCTAGAAAATTTTCCAGCGTCTGCCGGACCAACCCGCGTTGTCCGCCGTGCTCCACCTCGAGGTAGTTGCCCTCGGCGGTGACCAGGCGGATATCGTCGAGGGGAACGCGCACGCGCGTCCCGTGCTCCTCGATCTCGAGGAACGGCCGCGCTTCGTCCGGCGCGGCGGCTGCCTGCCGGGCCAATTGCTCGCGGGCCCGCTCGACCGCGCGGCGGCAGCGCTCTTCGTCCACCGGCTTGAGCAAATAATCGACTGCGCCGACTTCGAAAGCACGCACCGCGTATTGCGCGTAAGCCGTGGTGAAGATGATGCACGCGCGTTTGTCGTCGAAACTTTCCACCGCACTGAATCCGTCCGCTCCCGGCAGTTGGATGTCCATGAAGATGAGCTGAGGGCGGTGACGACGCGCCAATTGACGCGCGGCCGCCGCATCGGAGGCCTGCGCCACGACGCGCACGTTGTCCACCGTGGCGAGCACCTGCTGCAGGTCGCGGCGCGCGCCGGGTTCGTCGTCCACGATGAGTGCGTCGAGCATTTGCATGGTCAGGCAGTTTGTGCGCCGCGCGCCGGAGCCGCGACGGGTAAATCCAGCTTGGCGACAACATCCTCGCCGTCCTGCCGGATGGCAAGCGACGCGTCCGGACCGTAAACCGCTTGCAGTCGCGCGTTGGCTGTGCCGACGCCGCCGGTGCGTCCGGTCGGGGCGGGGCCGAGCGTTCCGCGGTTGCGCACCTCCGCAAGGAGGCGTCCATCGTGCAAGGCAACGCTCACGCGCAGAGGGCTCTGCTGACCGATCTCGCCGTGTTTGACCGCATTTTCCACGAGATTGAGCAGCATCATGGGCGGAATACGCGCGTGATGGGCCGGTCCTTCGATCTCGACCATACGCGGCAGATCGCGCTCGTAGCGAAAGGCCTGCAGGCCGAGGAAATCTTCGCACAGTTGCCATTCCTCGTGCAGCGGAACGGTCTCGCGGCTCTGCGCATCGGTGCTTTCGCGCAGAAAGCGCGAGAGCGTGTCGATGAACTCGCGTGCTTTCTCCGGATCGGTGCGGACGATGCCGCGCACCGCGGCCAGGCAGTTGAACAGCAGGTGCGGGGTGAGGCTGGCGCGCAAGTTGCGCAATTCCACTTCCGATCTCCATGCGGCGCGCCGCGTCTCCTCGAGTTGCAGGCGTTCGGAGGCATCGATGAGCATGCCCGCAACCTCCCGCGGGGAACCGTCCGGCCGGCGCGCCACGGTTTGCCAGAATGACAAGGCATCGCGGCCGCCGATTTTCGTCTCGAGCGAACCGCGATCCTTGTCGGCTTCGAAAATCTTCGCCGGCACCTCGCCGCCTTCCATCCGTAACCCGTCCGTGTCGTTCCACTCCCAGAAACGCAAGCCTGCTGCTTGTTCCGCCGCGCGCCGCTGGCGGAGAAGGCGGCGGTATTCGCCGCTGACCGCGCCGATCGGCAACACACCAAAGGCGAGCACGGCGAAGAGCGAGTAGATGCGCGAGTAGTCCGCACCTTGCGGCGTGACCAGCGGACCGAAGCCCATGCCGGTCAGAACCACCACGACGACTGCAGTGACCGCCGAAATCACGCTCGCTCCGCGCAGTCCGGTCGCCACCGCGCCGGCCAGCACCGGAACGAAGAGCAGGAACGCCGGCTGTCCCAAACCGAAAGCCAGCCACGCGGCGCCTGCCGTTGCGGCGAGGACGACAATGAAACGCCACCACCAACCGGTCATCGGTGTTCGCCACCAAACAAGCATCGCCGGTGCGGTCAGCGCGATGCCGAACCCGTTGGCCAGAACGAAACGCAGGATGTCGGATCCGTTGCCGAGAAAGGGCGATCCATCGGCCATCGTCAAGTAGCGTCCGCAGCACAGCGCGTTGAGCAGTGGCGGCAGCCATGCGGCGCCGAGCACGATGGCGAGAACGCCGCGCAAATCGTCCAAACGCGCACGCTTTCCGATGAAGGCGCGCACGATCAAGGCGGCCAGTGCGGTTTCGCCGGCCAGTCCGAGCGGACCCGCCCAGAGAAAGGTCGCTGGCAGCCCCGAAAAAATGTTCGATGCGAGCACGCCCGTGAACACCCCGGGCAAAGCGGGCCAACCCCAGAGCAGAACAGCCCCGACCGCCACACCCGAGGCCGGCCAGAACGGGCTGATTACCGACTGCGTATCGACGGCGATCCACATGCCCGCGAGCGATGCCGCCGCCACGCACACCGCCGCGGCCAAGGCCCGGGCCAAGCCGATGGCGAAGGCGGTGAAAGAAACGGAGGGCGCGCGCATGGCAAGGTCAGACCAGATTGTCCTTCATCCGGTCAATGCCATTGGCGAGGCAAGAACCGATCATACAAATGCATCCGTTAGACAAAGTGCTCATGGGAAACGATTTAAGAGTGAAAAATACCGCGCATCACAGAAATGCCACCACTTATCCCAAGGTCATCACAACGCGTGAAAGATGGGGCAAACTGCCTATACGTCTGGCGCAAGCCGACGTTGTTCTTTGTTGGTTGTCGGGCGCGAGTCCGACCAACGCAAATGTAGGATGGATGTCCGCGGGTGCGAGGCATTCATCCTCTGGCGTAGTGAGCGGCGCCACGGTGGAGCAATCTGCCGTGGCGCTTGTCATTTCGCGCGGCGAGGTTTTTCCACGAACAATTTCCCCGTGCGTCGGCGCAGATGATGTCCACCCGGCAAGTTTGTTTTCGCCGGTTGATCATCGGACAACGCGACTTCGCGCGCGCGTTCGATCGTTTCGAAATCGATGTCTTTCGCGATGCGCCGACGCAACCACGCACGGAGCAAGCGTCGTTGGTGTGCCACCGGTTTCCGCCGCAACGCGCGCACGTCGAGTTGCGTAGGACGCGCTTCACCGGCCACGAGCGATTCCATCCATTCGTCTTCCGCGGCAAGGATTTCTCCGGCGCGCGCCATGACCGGAACCGGATCATGCCCCACCGCGAGGGCCAGCGCGGGAAACACATCGTGCCGCAACCGGTTGCGCGTGAACTCCCGCGAGCGGTTCGACTTGTCTTCCCGCCAGCGCAGTTCGCGGGCCTTGGCATAGGCTTCGATTTCCGCGCGGGTGAATCCGAGTAATGGACGCACGAGGGTAATGCCATTGGCCAAATCCGATGCGATGCGCAAACTGCCCAAACCACGACGGCCGCCGCCGCGAGCGAGATGAAAAAGCATGGTCTCGGCCGCATCGCCGGCGTGGTGGGCGAGAAAAACCACTTTGGCGCCATGCTTCCTCGCCGTGCGCAGGAAAAAAGCCCGCCGCAATTCGCGCCCCGCTTCCTCGATCGATTCCTTTTGCCTCGCCGCCCGCCCGCGCGTTTGTCCACGACCAAGGGCGAACTTCGCGCCGTAAGAATCCGCCAGATCACCGGCAAACTCCGCATCGCGGTCTGCTTCCTTGCCGCGCAGGCCGTGATGGAAATGAGCGACTACCAGTCGGTCGAAACTGGCGCGTTGCAAAAGATCGAGCAGCACCACGGAATCGACGCCGCCGGAAACCCCGACGATGGCGGATAGATTTTTTCCCTTCGCACCGACGCGACGGAGAAAGCGCGGCATGAGATCGGCCGCCTTTTTCATGCGATTCAGGCCGCGGTGATCTTGGCCGCGCCGAAATACGGATGGAGGATTTCCGGCAGATGCACCGACCCGTCCGGCTGTTGTCCGTTTTCGAGCAGCGCGACATAAAGCCGGGCCAGCGCGGTCCCCGAACCGTTGAGCGTGTGGCAGAAATGGTTTTTGCCGTCCGCGCCTTTGTAACGCAAAGCCATGCGGCGCGCCTGGTAGTCGCCGAAGTTCGAGCAGCTGGAAACCTCGAGCCATCCATTGTGCCCCGGCGCCCAGACCTCGATGTCATAAGTGCGGCAGGCGCTGAATCCGACATCGCCGCCGCACAATTCGATCACGCGGTAAGGCAGACCGAGCAATTGCAGCACTCGCTCGGCATCGGCAGTGAGAGACTCCAATTCGGCGGCCGAGTTTTCCGGCGTCGTGATTTTGACCAGCTCCACTTTGTCGAACTGGTGCATGCGGATGAGTCCGCGTGTCTCGCGCCCGGTCGAGCCCGCCTCACGGCGGAAGCACGGCGTGTAGGCTGCGTATCTCAGAGGGAGCTGGTCAGTGGACAAAATCTCGTCGCGATGAAAATTCGTCACCGGAACTTCGGCCGTCGGAATGAGGAACAGATCGCTCTCGGTCACGCCGAACAACTCCGCTTCGAATTTCGGCAGCTGTCCGGTGCCGGTCATGGTCGGACGATTGACCAGAAACGGCGGACTCATCTCGGTGTAACCGTGATCGCGGGTGTGCAGGTCGAGCAGGAACGAAATCAACGCACGCTCCAGCCGCGCTCCTTGGCCGGTGTAGCAGATGAATCCGCTGCCGCTGATTTTGGCCGCGCGCTCCGGATCGAAGAGTCCCAGGCGCTCGCCGATGGTCACGTGATCCTGCGCGTCGGCGATTTTCGGCGGTTCGCCCCAAGTGCGCAGAACCGGATTGGCCGAAGCATCGTTGCCCCGGGGAATTTCCTCATGCGGCGTGTTCGGGATGGAAAGAAGCAGATCTCGTTGGCGTTCCTCCGCCGCGGTCGAGGCGGTTTGGATCGATTCCATTTCCGCGCCGAGTTTTTTCGATTCCTCCTCCAGTGCGGAGCTGTCCTCTTTTTTTGCCCGGAGCGCACCGATTTGCTTGCTGAGGTTTTTGCGCTCGGCCTGCAAATGCTGCCAGCGCGTTTCGTTGGCCCTGCGCTGGGTGTCGACTGCCAGCACCTCGTCGACCATTGCCCCGTAGCCCGGACCGCGGAAGGCGAGCAGCGTCTTGACCGTTTCGGGGGTTTCGCGGAGGCGGCGGATGTCGAGCATGGTCGGAGGAGCGTAGCGCGGCCCGTTGCCCACGCCAAGCGGCGGAATCTGGTGGTCTCGCGGGGTGTGGGGAACCTATAGTGCGGAAAATTTTTCGCCCGTGGAATTCCGCGATTACTACAAGACACTCGGCGTGGCCAAGACCGCTTCGGCCGACGAAATCAAGAAGGCCTTCCGCAAGCTAGCGCGGCAGCACCATCCCGACCTCGCGCAGGACAAAAAGGCCGCGGAGGAAAAATTCAAAGAGATCAACGAGGCCTACGAAGTTCTCAGTGATGCGGAAAAGCGGAAAAAATACGACGAACTCGGCCCGAACTGGCAGCAGGCCGGCGGCGGGTTCCGCCCGCCCCCGGGCGGCGGAGGTTTCCCGGGCGGGTTCCCCGGCGGGATGGGCGGCTACGGCGGCGGCGAAGAGGATTTCCAATTCGGCGGAACCGGCTTCAGCGATTTCTTCGAAGCATTTTTCGGTCGCGCCGCGCGCGGAGGCCGTCGCGGCAGCGCATTCTATGGCGAGGACATGCCGTTGCGTGGACAGGATGCCGAAGCCGACATCATGGTCACGTTGGAGGAAGCGTTGCACGGATCAACGCGCCAGATTTCCTTCACCCGCGGACGCTCCGGCAAAGTCGAAACCTACACGGTGAAAATTCCCAAAGGGGTGCGCGAAGGTCAGCGTATCCGCCTCGCCGGCATCGGCGGCGAGGGGAGCGGCGGCGGCGAGGCCGGCGACCTCTATCTGCGCGTGCGTTTCGAGCGTCACCCGGAATTCACGGTGGAAGGCGCGGATATCATCCACGAAGTTGAACTGCCGGTGACCCAAGCCGTGCTCGGCGGCGAGGCGATGGTGCCGACGCTCGACGGACGCGCCAAATTGAAGATCCCGCCGCTCACCCAGAACGGACGCAAATTCCGCATTCCCGGCAAAGGCATGCCGCAACGCGGCGGGACCCGCGGCGATTTTTACGCGGTGATCGACGTGCAAATGCCGACGACCCTCACCGACGCGCAGCGCGCGGCGTGGGAGGCGGTGGCCAAAGCCTGAAGTCATGGCCGAATTGACCGATATTGCTTCGCTCCGTGTGGCCGCGCGTAATGAACGCACCCGCGCTGTGCTCCCGGTGCTGGTCGACACGGTCACCGAAAAAGCCTCGAAGGACGGCAAGCCCTTCCTCGAGATTCAACTGGTTGATGCACGCGATCGTTTCGTGCTGCGGGTTTGGTCGGACAATGGACAATTCACTTCCGCGCAGGAATTGGCCACTGGCGCGTGCCTCAAGCTCGAGGGCGAGTTCACCGTCCATCCGCAATTCGGCCTCGAAGCCAAGCGTTGGAGCTTCGCCCCGCTGACCGGCGAGGCCAAAGACGAGTTTCTCGCCGGTCCTGCCGACCTGCGGGCCAAACAGGACGAGGATTACAAATTCATCGAAGCGGAAATCGCCGCGATGAAAGATCCGCGGCTCAAAGCCCTCGGCGAATCATTCCTCGAAAAATTCGGTCCGCGTTTCCGCCGCACCGCTGCCGCGCGTTTTTTCCATCACGCCCGGCGCGGTGGATTGATCGAACACGTGGCGCAAATGATGCGCTACGGCGACGCCGTCTGCGCGGCCAATCCGGTTCTCCACCGGGACCTGCTCCAATCGGGTGTCCTTTTCCACGACTGTGGCAAGCTCTGGGAAAATTGCGTCGAAGAGGGCGGTTTCACCATGCCCTTCGACGAGCGCGGGGAGTTGCTCGGACACATCAACATCGGGATCGAGTTGGTCAACACACTGTGGAAATCGCTTCCGCTCGAGGAATGGAAAGATTTCCAGCCTGACAACGAGGATGTGCGTTTGCATTTACTCCATCTCATCGCCGCGCATCACGGCGAACTGGAATTTGGTTCACCGGTGCAGCCCAAGACACCGGAGGCCATCGCGCTGCACTACATCGACAACCTCGACGCCAAACTGGAAATGCTGGCCCGCGGCTACGAAGGCGGCGCTTCGGTCGCCGAGCGCATCTACGACAAGGTTAAGCCCCTCAACGTCCGCCTCGTCGCCCCGCTGGGCAGCGGGTCGGTGGCGTGAAAAGTTTCCCGCACTTCGTTTTTGTTTTGCTCGCTTTCGCGGGCTTTGCGCCGGCGCAGGATATGCCGCTCCTGCCGAGGCGCGCCGATGTATTTCTCGCGCAGTATCCGGCCGAAGTGCGGGGCGGGCGGTTCGAGGCGGAAGTTATCCGGCGCATGGTTGACGGTCTGGTCATGCACGCCGCTCGGCAACCGGATGTTGCCGCCGCATGGCGCGTCTTTGTCCGTCCCGACGACCGTGTCGGCATCAAAGTCTCCGCTTCCGGCGCGCCGGTGTCATCGACACATCCGGCGGTGATCGCGGCCGTGGCCGAGGGTTTGGTTGCCGCCGGTGTCGCACCCGAGCGCATCGTCATCTGGGATCGCAAATGGGATGATCTGCGCCGCGCGCGCTACGGTCCGCTCGGACGCCGTTACACCGTGGTTTCGACCGATCGCGTCGGCGGTTATGATGCGGAGGAATTCATCACTGCGGCGGTCATGGGCAAGCTGATCGCCGGCGATCGCGGATTCGATCCTGCGGGCGCGGCGGAACAGACGAGCAGCAAGAGCCACATTTCTTCCGTGCTGCTGCGGGTGAACAAAGTCATTCACATTCCGGCACTGACCGACCACTTGTCCTCGGGCCTGAACGGCGCCTTGTCCGGTATGGTGCTCGACAATGTCGACAACTGGCGTCGCTTGGCCCGCGCGCCGCATTTCGGTGATCCGTTCTTGGCCGAGGCTTATGCCGATCCGCGCATCGGCGGTCGTGTGGTGCTCACCATCCTCGACGCCCTGCGTCCGCAATATGCCGGCGGACCTTTCCCCGAACCGCAATACGTGCTCAATCACGGTGCGCTCTACGCCTCGCGCGATCCAGTGGCCATCGATGCAATCGGTTTGCAGCTTCTTGATCGCTTCCGCGAAGAGGGAGGACTCCCGCTGCTTTCGAAAAATGTCGGATGGGTGAAATCCGCCGGCCAAATCGGTCTCGGCACGGCGGAGCGCGACCGGATTCGCGTCATTCCCGTTTATTGAGGCCATGCGCGAACGGGACGTTCTCCGCCGGACTTCGCGTTCGTTCTACCTGACCATCCGCCTGCTTCCGGACTCCGTGCATGGCGACGTATCGCTGGCCTACTTGCTCGCGCGGGCTACGGATACCATCGCCGACACGTCGACGGCGCCGCCGGAAAGGCGGATTGCGCTGCTGCGCGATGCGAAGAATTCACTGGGAAATATCGGGATCGAAGGGTTCGATGCGGATGCGTGGGCCCGCGACCAGCGCGATCCGGCCGAGGCGGATCTTTTGCGCGCCTTGCCGCAGTTGTGGGCAAAGTTGCCGTCCCACGATGAGACGCCTCGTGCTCTTTTGATCCGCGTGATGGACCACATTCTCGAAGGCCAGATCTTCGATCTCGAGCGTTTCGGTCCAGGTGCACTGCCGCTCACTCGCGAGGAACTCGAGCGTTACACCTTTCTCGTCGCCGGCAGCGTGGGGGAGTTCTGGCATGATCTTTGCCGGCACCGGCTCGCGGATTATTCGCGCGATAAGGCCGATGTGATGTGTCGGCGCGCGCGTCATTACGGTCAGGGATTGCAACTGGTGAACATCATCCGTGACCGTGCCATGGACGACGCGCTTGGACGGGTTTACTTGCCGGAAAGCGAAGTGGCTCGCGCCGAAGCCCAAGCCCGCGATTGGCTGGGCGAGGGGGCGGAGTATTGCGCCGCTTTGCGGTCCGGACGCCTGCGCTATGCCACCCTTTTGCCGGCGCTGCTTGGTCTTCGCACCCTCGGCTTGTCCGCCGCGCAGCCGCGCGGAACGCTGACCCCGGCGAAAGTTTCGCGGTCCGAGTTGCGGCGGTGGATGTTTCGGGCAATCCGCGTTTGGTTCTCCGCCTCCGCCGTCATGCCCCTCGTACGCGCGGCCTCAAAATAGGACCAGCATCACCGCGACGAGAATGAGGACGCATCCGATGCTGCGCACAAGCAGAGTGCTTCGGTCGAAGACACTGTCTTTGATCCCGAGGCGCCGCGCAACCAGCGCGAGGAGAAGTAAGCTCCACAATCCCCGCGATCCGTAGACCACATTGGCTCCGGTTGCATCGCCGAAGAGCCCGATAGCCGAGGCCATGCCCATGGCCTGCAATCCGAGAAGAACCACGCCGATGGTGAGCCAGGTGTGCGCGCCCGGTTGGATTATGCGTGTATGTCGACGCAACGCATGCGGCCAGATCAGGGGCAGCGAAATCAGCGCGACCGTGCCGAACATCACGGGCATGAAAAGTGTGAATCCCGCCTTCGGTGCGCTGACCTGCACAATGATGTCGGCTGCCGCGAAACTGAACGCGGCAAAGAGCGCCCAAGCCAGCGTGACCAACGGACGCGCCGCCGTTTGTTTTGGTCCGCGATGCAGCAGAATCATGCCGGCCAGAGTAAGCACCACGGCCAACCACAGATCGGGATCGGGCCGGCTGCCCGGAATGAGTAGACTGAGCAGCGCGACAAAAACAACTTTGGCCGCCAGCGCGGGGGTCGCGATGGAGACATCGCCGCTTTGCAACGAGCGGAATGTGCCGACTTGTCCGCAAAAGAAAAGTGCCGCCGAGGCCAATGCCCAGACCGCGAACACCGGATTCCACCCGGTCGGTCCGACGAGCAGCATGGGAACGAACAGGATTCCCAGCACCATGTTGCTGAAAAACAGCACAGACCACGAGGTCACGCCGCGCCCGAGCGCGATTTTCAGACACAGCGCCGCCGCGGCGTAGACGGCCGCTGAGGCCAGCGGCAGAAGCAGATAGGGTTGCAAACTGCTTCACTCTAAGCGCGTCTTCTCAAAGGGGCGAGTTTGCTGTGCGCCGCGATTTTCCTCAGGATGGAGGACGAACTTTCTTTCCATCGTGATTTATGTCGCCAGACTGCGCGGTTTTTCCGTTATGGCGCATCGCTTTTTCAATGCTTTCTTGTTGGCTCTCCTGCTCGTGTCCGTGCGTGCCGAGGAAGCGTCGTCCACCCCTTTGGAAAAATGGTGGGACGGGAAGAGAGCGGGCGGGGATCTATTCGGCGTGCGCCCCAAGCTCGAGGATCACGGGCTCACCCTGAATAGCACTTGGCGGGGTATCTACTTCGGCATTCTCTCGAGCGAGAGCGGATCAGGCAACGCGTTCCCGCAGGAACTCGCTTTCAAAGCACGACTCGATCTGGCCAAGGCGTCCAAATGGGAGTCTCTCGCCGGCTTCGAGGCTTTCGCCGAGGTGCGTTGGCGCGATCCGGCTTACGCGTCGAATCCGAACAACATCGTGGACGGCGACGGTTTCTTCAATCCTTCGCGCTACTCGGGTGGCGTCGGTTGGCGCCTCATGACATTCGGGTTCCAGTATATTGTTCCGGAATTGTTCGGTTACGAGGATGCGTTCATTTTGCGCGGCGGTTGGATCCAGCCGCAGCAGGAATTCATCGACCAGCCACTGGCCCGTCTTTTTGCCGCCAACTCGGTGGCCAGTGCCGACGGTCTCGGGGGAAACATTCCGTTCTCTTCGAGCTTCACGACTTGGGGAGGCACGATCGAGGCGAAGCCGGTCGATTGGTATTACGCCAAGACGGGACTATTCATGTCCTATTTCAATCCGACCAACCCCACCAACCAGGGCATGCAGTTCCGGGGCGATCCGGCGGAGGGTAACGGCCTCTTCGCCCTCGGCGAGACGGGCTTCACTCCGCTGGTCGGACCGGAGAAGCTTTCCGGCCGCTATGCGTTTGGCGGTTATTTTTACGGCGAAGACAACGAGGAATTCGGGGGAAACAAGTTCGGTTTTTACTGGCAGGCCGACCAAATGCTCTGGCGCGAGTCGGAAGATCAGGGCCTGAGTTTGTTCAGTCTCTGGGTCTTTGCGCCGAAGTATAACAACGACTTTTCTTTCTACGCGCACGGCGGCCTGGTCTACGAGGGAGCGATCCCCACACGCGACGAAGACGAACTCATGGCCGTCGTGGCGGTCGGCCAATACAGCTACTATGACTTGGTCGAAGCACGTGCGGCCGGAGATCCCGAACCGAACCAAACCGTGCTGATCGAAGCCGGTTACCGTTTCAAATTGAACGGTTGGTCCTTCGTCCAGCCCTTCGCCCAATACATCGTGCAGCCCGACGGCACCACGGCGGTGGCCAATGCCGCCATTCTCGGTCTTTTCTTCGGCGTCGACTTCTGAGGCCGACGCGCCGCGCGTGCTTTCCGCTTGCCCGGCGCACGGGCGGTCTTACGCTTGACGTCATGAAAATCGGTTTCATCGGTTGCGGGAAAATGGGCTCCGCCCTGATCCAAGGCGTTCTTGCGGCCAAAGTCGCCGAGCCGGCGGATGTTTCCGTTCACGACAAAGTTGCTGAGCCGGCGGAAGTCCTCGGCACGGAAATCGGCATCCGCGTGCTGCGCAGCAACCGCGAAGTCGCGGCGGCTTCGCAGGTCATCATGCTCTGCGTCAAACCCGAGGACGCGCTCGGTGCCCTCCGCGAAGCAGCGCCCGACCTCGCGGGTAAACTTCTCGTTTCCATCGTGGCCGGGATCACCACTGGTTCCCTGCAGGAAGCGGCCGGTGCCAAAAGCCGCGTGGTGCGCGTCATGCCCAACACCGCCGCGCTCGTGCAAAAAGGCGCCTCTGCTTACGCTTCCGGGAAGGGTGTCACCGATCAGGATCTTGCCACCGTGCAGGAAATTTTCTCCTCGGTCGGCCAAGCCTACCACGTGAAGGAATCGCTGCTCGATGCCGTCACCGGACTGAGCGGCAGCGGTCCGGCCTACGTTTATCTTTTCATCGAGGCAATGTCCGACGGCGGCGTGCGCATGGGCCTGCCCCGCGACCTTGCGACCAAACTCGCCGTGCAGACCGTGGCCGGCGCAGCCGGTATGGTTTCCGAAACCCTCATGCATCCCGCGCTGCTTCGCGAGATGGTGACCAGCCCGGGTGGAACGACCATCGCCGGCCTGGCCGAACTCGAGCGTGCCGGCGTGCGTTCCGCCGTGATCGATGCGGTGCGCGCGGCCGCGACGAGAGCACGCGAATTGGGCGGCGGCGATGCGCAGGACTGAGCTGCTGCTTTTGCTCGCACTCGCCGCGTTGTGCGCAGGTTCGCGCGCGGAGGAAGCGACGACGAACGATTCGCGTCTGCCTTACCGCGGATCGGTCGGACCCGTGCGCGAGGTGGAAAAGCCGCCGGAGCCCGTTGCGCCGGTGCCGGTGCAAATTCCCGACGAGGCCAAGCCGCCCGTGCAGACCGCGATCGTCGAGAAAATCGGCGCCGAGGGAATCGAAGCTTTTCAAGCGGGGAATTTCGAGGGCGCGCGCGAGGCCTATCTGCGTGTGCTGAAAATCGAGCCGAACAATTTGCCCGCGTTGGTCAATCTCGGCGCAACGGAATACCGGTTGGGCAATTCGGCCGAAGGCGAACGTTTGCTCCGCCGCTCGTTGCAGATCAAGCCCGACAACCCGACCGCCTGGCTCAACCTCGGTATCCTTTATCTCGAGCGCGACGAGCCGATGCGCTCGCTCGCTGCCATCGCGCAGGCCGTGGTCCACGCACCGGATGATCCGGTGGCGCGCAATTATCTCGGCGTTGCGGCCGGACGCAACCGCTGGTTCGACGCGGCCGAGGCCGAATTGCGCCGCGCTATCGAGTTGCGACCCGACTACGCCGACGCGCATTTCAATCTCGCCGTCTTCTGCCTTGAGCGCAATCCGCCCGCCGTCGAATTGGCGCGCCGCCATTACCAGAAAGCGCGTGAACTCGGCGCGGTCCCCGACCGCCTCATCGAACAAGCCCTGCGCTGACCCGGAAAACGTCCGGTCCCCGGTTGATTCGGGGGTGAAAAACGGGCATGCTATCTAACCGTATGCGCGCCCTCGTTGTCCTGTTTGCCGCCTGCCTCGGTGCACTGCCGCTGCGCGCTGCGACGACTCTGCCCGAGGTGCACGGTGAGGCCTTTATCGTGGTCGACGTCGGCACCGGCCGTGTTCTCGGCCACCGCAATTCCCGCGCACCGCGCGCCGTGGCCAGCACGCAGAAGCTTCTCACCGCGCTGATCATCGCCGAAAGCGGCAACCTTTGGGAAACGGTGACCATTCGCCCCGAGGATACCACCGCGGCGCCGACGAAACTTTACCTCAAACCCGGACAGACCTATTCGCGCTTCGAATTGCTCCAGGCCCTCCTGGTCAAAAGTCCCAACGATGTTGCCGGCGCGCTGGCCCGCGACAATGCCGGTAGCCTTGGCGAATTCGCCACGAAAATGAACCAGCGCGCGCGCCAGATGGGCGCGACCGCCTCGCGTTTCCTCAATCCGAGTGGGCTGCCCGCCGAGGGCCAGTTCTCCACCGCGCGCGACATGGCCATCATCGCGCGCAACGCCTATTCGAACCCCATCATCCGTCGCATCGTCGCCACCCCGCGCGCCGAATTTCATTACGCCGACGGTCGCGTGCGCCAATTGGTCAACACGAACCGCATCCTGCACCAGGTGCCATGGTGCACCGGCATGAAGACCGGATTCACCAACGCGGCCGGCCATTGCCTTGTCTCCAGCGGACAAAGCAACGGGCGCAATATCATTGCCGTTGTGCTTGGCAGCAACAAATCGCACGTCTTCGAGGACTCGCGGCGGCTTCTCGAATGGGGGCTGCGGCTTTGAGCACAGCCGCCCACCGCATCGACTACGCCGCCGAGTTGAACGAACAGCAACTTGCCGCCGTGACGTCGCCCGGCGGCGCGGCGCTGGTCATCGCCGGCGCGGGCAGCGGCAAAACACGCACACTCACTTATCGCGTGGCCTGGCTGCTCGAGAACGGGGTCAAACCCTGGAATATTCTCCTCCTCACTTTCACCAACAAAGCGGCGCGCGAAATGACCAGCCGCGTCAGCGAATTGCTCGGGCCCGATGCCGACGGCATCTGGGGTGGCACCTTCCACTCGATCGGCAACCGCATCCTGCGCCGCCATGCCGAAGTCATCGGTTTCAAACCCGGCTTCAGCATCCTCGACCGCGAGGATCAGTCCGATCTTTTGAAAAGCGTGGCCAACGATGTCGGCGTGCCACGCGACAAACGTTTCCCCAAACCCGACGTTCTCGCCGAGTTGTTCTCGCTCTCGGCCAACACCGGCGATCCGCTCGACGTCGTGGTGCACGACCGCTTCGGTTACTTCGACGGCATGGCCGAGTCCATCGCGTCCGTCCGCGCCGCCTACGAACGCCGCAAAGTCTCGGCCAACGCGATGGACTTCGACGACCTCCTCATCCGCACGAACCAGCTGCTGCGCGAGCATCCGGAAGTCGGCGAGCATTACCGCGAGCAGTTCCATCATGTGCTGGTCGACGAATACCAGGACACCAATCTCGTGCAGGCCGACCTTGTCGATCTGCTCGGATCAAAACACGGCAATGTTATGGTGGTGGGCGACGATGCGCAGTCCATCTATTCGTGGCGCGGTGCCAATTTCGAAAACATCCTCAAGTTCCCCGAACGCTACGCCGGCGCGCAGACCTACCGCATCGAGACAAATTACCGCAGCGTGCCCGGCATCCTCGACGTGGCCAATGCCGCCATCCGCGGCAATGTCCGCCAGTTCGAAAAAAACCTGCGCGCCTGGCGCAAGGCGGGCGGACGTCCCGTGCTTGCCGAATTGCCGACCAACAATGACCAGGCCGCCTACGTCGCGCAGCAGATTCTCGAACTCAACCGCCAAGGCCTGGAGTTCCGCGAGATGGCCGTGCTTTACCGGGCGCATTTCCATTCCATGGAAATCCAACTTGAACTGACCCGCCGCGGCATTCCCTTCGAGGTGACGAGCGGGCTGCGCTTTTTCGAGCAGGCCCACGTCAAAGATGTCGCCGCCTTCTTGAAATTCGCGCTCAACCCGAGCGATGAAACCGCTTTCCGCCGCATGGTGCGTCTCTTGCCGGGAGTGGGGGAGAAAACGGCGGACACTTTGTGGTCCGTGGTCAAAGCCGGCGCGGAATCCGCCGCGCCCTTCGGCGAGGTGCTGCGCATGGCCAAGCCGCCGGCCCGCGCGGCCAAGGTCTGGGAACAACTTGCCGCCACGCTCGATGAGATCGCGCCCGAACGGAAACCCATCGCGCCCGACGTCGCCATCGAAACGGTGATGGAAGCGGTCTATGAGGACTACATGAAGGCCGAGTTCGCCAATTACGAAAACCGTCGCGAGGACCTCCGCACCCTCACCGGCTACGCGCGCCAATTCAGCTCGCTCGAGGAATTCCTCGCCCAGATCGCCCTCCTCACCAATGTCGACGGCGCCGGCGCGCGCGATGACACGGACACCGACCGCGTTGTGCTCTCCTCCGTCCATCAAGCCAAGGGCTTGGAATGGCGCGCGGTTTTTGTCATCTGGCTCACCGAGGGAATGTTTCCCGGCTCACGTTCGCTGGAAAAACCCGACTCGCTGGAGGAAGAGCGGCGGCTGTTCTATGTCGCCATCACACGAGGACGCGACCATTTGCACCTGTGCTACCCGCTCATCCGCCTGAACAGCGGCTACGGCGAACCCTTCCAACGCCGCTCCCGCTTCCTCGCTGAAATTCCGGCGCACCTGCTGGAAAAACCCGGCGAGGACGAAGCTCCGCGTCCCGCCGCCGCGGCTCCGAAAAAATCCGGTCAGCGAGATTGGTGGTATTGACGTTGCCGGTGGTGGGTTGCCCGGGTAGGATGATTTGTGACCAAACTTTAACAATTGAGAGTTTGGCGAATCCTGCGGTGCGATGTTCTTTGATGACATGCTTAAGCACCGCAGTTGGCTGGAGAAGTTGATGGATGTGTTCCGTCGTCCTTTCAGCGGCGGTCGACGCCGGAAGAAAGGACAAATCCTCTGGCCTTGCTGACGTCTTTCAAATTTCCGCGGATCTGCTCCGCGGTTGTTTCCGGGGGGAAACACGAGGGGCGCCGCAAGGCGCCCTTCGCAGTTTACGTTTTTTCACGTTCTTTACGTGCCGCGCGCACTAAAATGAATGGCACAAAGAATGCTGCTTTAATCACTTCATGAATTCCGAATTTTCGTTGATCGATCGCGAGGAATGCGCCGCGCCCGGCGCCGATGATATCTTCGCTAAGTTGCCAGGGCGCGTGCGCGACATCGCCACCTTGCGCGGGCTCGGCTACACCTGCATGGAAATCGGACGACGTTTCGGCATCACTCCGCAGGCAGTTTCCGCCACGCTCGCGCGTCATCACCGTCGCATGGGCGATTATGACGCGCGGAAAGACATGCTCGAATTGTCGGCGCGTGCGGCCAACGCGCTCTCCCGCATCGGCGTGAACAGCCGTGTCGATGCGCGCAAGCGCGATGTCTTTGTCCTGCTCCGGCGCGAGCGCAACTGCGGCGAAAAGACCCTCGACGAAATCCGGCGCTGGCTCGAGCGCGGCGACGGGCAAACACCGGCCTGAACTCCGCCATGTCATCTTTCCGTTCATTGCGCAAATGAGGATCCGAAGAGGTGAATCCATGATGGCGACCTTCGTGTTGATCGGTGTCGCAAGCCTCGCAGTCAGGGAGTGCGGATCCTGGTAGCGGTCGGAGAATCCGTAAGTATCTTGGCCTTTTTTGTGGCGGCTCGGATCACGCGGCGGATCACCGCGTTGAAGGGCGGATAATGTGTCGAAATTTTCACATTTCACCGGTTGGCGGAGGGGATTTTTCGTGGCACTTGTCTCTTGGTTCCC
>Ga0315902_10003270_pt1 | contig 24402 bp, 13 predicted proteins | sample LakEriMetagenome_9_FD_203523 | JGI IMG/M metagenome (GOLD analysis project Ga0315902, IMG submission 203523) | Freshwater fungal communities from buoy surface, Lake Erie, Ohio, United States - Buoy 12 MA117 | ecosystem: Environmental > Aquatic > Freshwater > Lake > Lake biofilm | place: USA... | reverse complement strand
ACCATCCAGGGTATCGGCGCAGACGCAAACGTCTTCCGCTACCAGGCCACCATGAGCCGCCTGCCCACCACCTTCACCATCAGCGAGCGCCAAGCTCAGTCCGTGGCCGACAGCGCTCGAAGTGCCGAGACGCAAGCCAAGACCGAGCGTGAGGCCTTCCAGCGCAGCCAGAGCACCGCCCTCACCCAGGCTATGGCGCTGCAGGAGAGTTACGAGCGGTCTGAGCAGCGCAGTGGGGACGCCAGCGTGTCAGAGGGTGGATCGAGGTTGAGCCAGATACAGACCTTGAACAGCGTCGCGAAGAACGTAAACAAGAAGCTCGGCCTGAGAGAAGAATCGACGGTCGGCAAGACCATCGTGGCATCGGCCAGTGCTGGGTTGACCATCCCGATGACCGAGATTGGCGCAAGGGCTCAGGCGGAAGGTCGGACCCTTGACCAGCAAGCTCTGTCCAGCGTGTACGACTATGCCCGCGGTGCCATGAAGTCCACCCAGGTGTCCGACGCATCAAGCCTGACTCGTGAATTCCGAAACTCCGATGCCTACCAGTGGGCCCGCAGTTCCCGCGCTGCAGCCACCAGCGGGTTCGATTCGTCCTTCCGCGATGCATCAGAGCGACAAGAAGCAAGCGAGCGAGCCACCAGCCAGGCACAGGAACTGGCCCGCACGGCTCAGTTCATGCGGGAGTGGAGCAGCGGTGCCCAGACCGACTTCACCAACTACGCAGCCGCCCGCCTGGCCGAGCGTAGCCTTCTGCGCGATGAAGACCCTGCACGGATGCAGCGCTCCGTAATGGATATTGCCATGGGCTATGCCAGAGGTGGATCCGTATCGGAGCGACATGTCCCCGCCGACAGCCCACTGCCTCCAAGCCCGGTCGGCAATTCCTGGCCAGTTGAGGCTCCAAGTCTGGACTCAGACTGGCAGACGCCCAATCAGCATCAGGCCGGCGATGCCCTTGCGGATCAGCGACGGCTACACGACACAACCGTCCAGCAGGCCAGAGACGCCGCCGGCGTTGGCAGTCAAAGGCTACCGATCGATCGCAGCCCACAAAGCAGCGCCCGCACCCAGCGCGAATCGGTACGGGTGGCAGTGGAAGGCCAAAAATCAGAGGTGGCCCAAACCCAGCAGAGCCTGAACCAGGACTACAACCAGAATGTGACCGTTACCAACACCCGCAAGGACCATGGTGGCAATCCTGCGGTTTGGAGCACCGTGGGGGCAGACGCGGCTAATCGCGCAGACGTTGGATCAAAGGGTGGTTCAGATCAGGCCAAGCCATGAGGGTTACCGTGGTCGACGGCTGCGGTCGAAGGCCAATCAAGAGCGCCACCAACCTCGAGGCTGCCAATTCCATTGGAAGTAAGGCGCCCAGCGAAAGATAAATCGTCGAACATTCGCCGCCGACGCTTCCGCCTTGCGTCGTCATCCAGATACGCAGAAAAAGTCTGTACGTCAGGTGGAACCGTCAACGCCGCCTCCGCCTGCGTCTTGAGGCTTGCGAGGAAGTTGAGGAATGCGTTGGACACCAGGACACCTGTCGTTCGAAGTCAGGGTTGATTTTGGGGCTTGCGGTGAGGCCAACGCAAGCGAGTGGCAGGTGACGTCAGACGGCGGAAGCGTCCCAACCCAACAATTCAGCCAGTCGCCGCAACACCCATTGCGCCTCAGCAGCGCTGAACACCTCTGACGCCGACAAGCCCTGGGCCATGCGCTCAAGCACATCAGCCTCGGTGATGCCGAGTTCCCACTGTCTGGCCTTGGCCTTGTCCACAAGCATCTGCGCGAAGTCTTCGCACAACTCGTAGCGCTGCTCGATGAAAGCGGCCGTTTCGGTAGGCCGCAGTCGCCCAGCCGGAATGAAAATCTCCGTGAAGCTTGGCGGCACCAGGATCTGGGAGCCCTCTGACATTTCAGCGCTAACCGGCAGAGCTGGCGTGGTACTTCAAGGCCAGATCGAAGTGTGGGACCTCAACCTGGCCGATGTCACATCATCAAGCCTTGCCGGCCTTCTTGGCAACGGCCTTCTTGGCGGCAGGCTTCTGAGCAGGCGCGGCGGCCTTGCCAGCGGCAGCCTTCTCCGCCTTGCGCCGTGCGGCCTTCGGGTCCACCGCAGCCTTGAACGCCGAGCCCGGCGTGAACTTCGGCAGCTTGCTGGCAGCGATCTTCAGCTTCGCGCCCGTGGAGGGATTGACGCCTGTGCGTGCAGCACGGGCCACCTGCTTGAAGGAGCCAAAGCCCGGGATCACCACCGAGTCACCCTTCTTCACCGTGTTGACGATAGCGCTCGTAAAGGTCTCGACGACGCGTCCCGCCTCGGCCTTGGTCAGCGAGTGGGCGGTTGCGATGTGCTCGATCAGTTCTGCCTTGTTCATGTTCTCTTCAGTTCCAGCCCGGACATTCGGGCGGGCGGGATTGTCGTGCAGGCCTTGAACATGAGCCAGACTGACCGGAGGTGTTTGGCCATATGCTCTTTTCGTAAGGGCACACGCAAACTCAATGGGAGATCAAAGGACTGACCGATGTTGGCTGAGGCGGCAAACTATCCTTGCATTAGCTTCAGAAGAACGTCCTTTGGGCACGCCAGGCCTCATGATTTTTGAATTTCAATATTGACGCTGGAGGGCTTTGTCTGATAAGCATTCAACTAGGCGCACCTCCAAATCTCTTGAGCGTCTGCAGCCCGCTATTTCTGGATTTGTAGATTGACACCGCCGGGCTTTAGGTGGTATGCAATCCATATGAGCGGAACACGGCGCACGTCATCCACCACTTCGAAAACAGTGCTGAGACGCCATCACAAGCGACCAGCCCACAGAGTCCGCCGCCTCAAACAGTGAACTTTATTCATTTTTATATCTTGACTCCCCCGGGAATCGTGGTGTAGGACGTTTTTCAAACGTCAGATCACAAGACGTTAGATCACGGGGGCAGCGTCATCGCCTACGTCGCAGCACATGCACCACCAACCCGCCGCTTGAGATCTTGAGTTTGGTTGCTGCCGGCGTTCTTGGGTTCTCGAGCAAGGCCGCTCGAACTTTGGCGTCCGCTGAGTTGCCGAGCTTTTCAAGAAGGTCAGGCTCGGAGTTTTTGTGGCTAGCGATCAGGCGATCAGCCTCTGTGTCAACGCCCGCGGAGGAACTCAGTGCCGACCATGTCGCCTCAGGGTCATGTGCCACGGCCAGCGCCCTTACCCGCCCCTCGGACTTGTCGGCAATGGCGCGCAATGTCTCCGGCGAGACGTCGCCTCGCCGGAGTACGGCCAACCTGTCCGGATCGCTCCCGTGCTGGACAGCCCATTCGATCATCGACGCTGGGCAACCCTTCACTCGAATGATCTTTCGAATGACGCCCTTTCCCATCTCGAGAATGCGGTCAGGGTTCTCCAGGAGGAGCCAATCGAAGGCTGGATTGGAGAAAAACGGCCTGGGAAACTCAGGAGCAAGGGCAAACAAGGTCTCAGTTGGCGTGTTTGGGTTGCGAGCGACTTCACGAAGGGTCGGCCTATCCTTGCTATTGGCCAGTAACTTCAATGCGCGCTCATCGGTCTGCTCCTGACCCGCCACTTCGCGGTCGAGTACCGGAAAGCGACCCGCCAATCCCTCCAGTTCCAGCAAGTACCTGCAGTGCCGCTCGATCCGAAGTGAAAAGCAGAAACGTTCGCTGCGGTACTGGTCGTCCGCACATACGGCGCCTGAATTCAGCAATGCCGCAGTGACATCTGCTCTCTCGTAATTGGCGGCCAGCAGCAAGGCGTCATTCAAAGAGTTACCGGACTGGAATCTGCCAAGGTCGACCAGCAACCTCACGGCCTCGGCTGGGAGAAAAAGCACAGCCAAGGCCAGCGCCGTCCAACCCTGGGCATTCTCAACATCTGATGTTGGCGCCCAGGAAAGAACTTCCCTCAAGAAGTCCAGCGAGACCTTGGCTGAGGCACTTGGGTGGCACGCCAAGTGCAAAGGTCCGTTGCCGCGCGAATCACGACTACCTGGCTTGATGCCTTCCCTTATTCGAGCCAGGCGCCTCAGGTCATGACTTCGCAGGGCGGAGGACTCAACAGCATCAATGGTGGAGTCGTCATCGGCATACGCCATGTTTTCCTCACCTGGTGTCGTCCACCATCCGCGCGACCATACCGAACGGGAAAGACGAGGAATCAAGGCCGCCCGGGCTCACCACCCAAAGGACAGGCGTAGAGGGAGCAGTTCTTGGGAAACCTCCGTAGCCGTCCGTAAAGTAGATGCACAGCGCTGTGGCGTCGGCCTTGCCTTGATGCTCGATCCACTTGAAGAACGGCTTGAAATCAGTGCCGCCGCCCCCGCGCGCCTGCGGCATGGGAGCCGAGCTGGAGAACTCATATGGGCCGTACAACTCTGCATCCGCAAAGAATAGACGTCCACGGATGTGGGGATAGGCATCGAGAATGCCTTGGATCTCGCCATAAAAGGCGTCAAGTTCTGGTCCACCAATGGAACCGCTGGTGTCGATGCAAATCGCCACCTGCACCGACTCGCCGACCATGTCCTCAAGGTACAAGCCCTGATGGATGAAGCGCCGGTCAAATCCGGCGAAGTCAAAAGGCGTGGCGACGATGAACTGCCACAGGAGTTCGCGCCAGCCGATCCTTGCCTCGCAGGCGCCTTGAACGTCGCGTACAGCGTCCAGACCGTCCCGGCCGATGCCCTTACCCACACGCCTGGCCACAGCACCTGCCTGCTGCAATGCCCCACGCCAGTGGCGCTGTAGTCGTTCCGCTTCGCCCTGCTCGAGGCTGCCAGCGCCGCCCATAGAACTGCCAGGCGTCAACATCACGTCATGCAAGGCCAATTTGGGCAGCTTGTGGCCCTCGCGAGTGATCTGCTCGTAGATCTCTTCCACACTCAGGTGGGCGAGCTTGGCGTTCTCAACGGCCCCTTCAGGCAGCGGGTAGTCAGTGTCCTTGCGGATCATTCCATTGACCACGATGTCAGCGGCGATGTTCCACGCCAGGGGCTCGCGCTCGCGGCGGCGGATGACGTGCTGCAACGCCGCATGCAGCAGTTCGTGTGAAACCAGCCCACACAGTCGCGGGCCATCAAGCTTTTCGATGAACTCGGGGTTGAAGAACAGGGTCTTGCCGTCCGTGGCGGCCGTTGCCACTTCCTGCGTCACCTTGAGCTCGGCAAACAGTGCGAGGGTGCCGAAGAAGGGGTGATCTCCGCGGATCCTCAGCAATGCTGCCTGCAAGCGCTTGGGTAGCGGCTCAGTCATGGGGTGTGCTGCGCAACGCGGCGGCCCGGTCAGACGCTGAAGATCAGGTCTCGCATGTTCTTTGCGAAGTCCTTCAACTCAGGGCTGGTGCTCACCTGCTTGGCGAACTCCCCAAACTGCCCGCGCTCGCGCATCAGACGAAACAGGTCCGTCGCGTAGAACTGCACCCATTCCGCCCCTGCCTCCTTCACCAACCACTTCAAGCCACGTACGCCTTGCTGCGCCGTCTGAGCACGCACCGTAAGACCCAGCACGGTTGCATATCTGGCTGACGCTTCATCCGGGAACCGGACATTGCTCTTGCCTTCCAGGATGCCGTCCAGATCAGGAAGCTTTTCGTAAACCTTGCAGAAAGCTTCGAACTCCCCCGAGGCACCCGGGCCGACGGCCGGTTCGGTACTGAGTCCCGCAGCTCGTAGGCGATGTGCCATCACCCAGGAGCGTGGTGACGGCCAGGCCGGACGTTGCACGTCGATCTGATGCAGCAACGAAGGCCGAAATGCCAGAAATGCCAGCACCTGCTCACTGATGCCCGAACTTAGGCCCCAGGCCTTGAAACTGTCCAGGTCTGGTGAAAGGTCAAGGTGCACAAAGCGGTTGGCCAGCGCAGACGGCATCTCGAAAACCGCCGCACGGTCCGATTTGCGATTGCCAGCAGCCCAGATGTACCAACCATCCGGGACCTGGTAACTGCCCACCCTGCGATCCAAGATCAACTGCTGAGCAATGCCCTGCATCACGGGCGGAGCCATGTTGATCTCATCCAGGAAGAGAACACCCTCGCCTTTTGTGGGCAGAAACTCCGGCGGATACCAACGTGACACACCGTTGTCCGCCACGGGCAATCCGCGCAGATCAGTGGGCGCGAGTTGACTGAGCCTGAGGTCGACGAGTTGCAGGCCGGCACCCTGGGCCACCCCAGCCACGATGCTGGATTTGCCAATACCGGGCGGCCCCCAAAGCATTAGGCTCAGTTGGAGCTTCTCTTTGAGGAGGGTGGAGAGGTAGGGAGAAAGTTCCTGGGGGGTCATATAAGAACTCGATCTGCTCAGTGAGCTACTTCCGCCGCGCTGGCTTGGCTGCCTTGTCAATCAGAGCCTTCAACTGCTCCTCCGACAGGATGGGAATCCCAAGCTTTTTCGCCTTCTCTGCCTTGCTGGTCACCGCACCAGGATCAGCCACCACCAGGTAGCTCAAGCCTTTGACCACGTCATCAACGAGTTCAAGGCCGACGGCTTTTAGAGGAAGGGCGTAGTCGGCCTTCTTGCTGCCACTGGGCAACTTGCCGCTGATGCAGACAGTTCCACCAGCCTTTGCAGGCTGGTGCACAGAAACCACAGCCACCTCGGGCTTGGCTGCAGCCTTCTTGGCGGCTGGATCCTGCTTTGCCACAGCACCAGCCTTGAGCTTTGGTTTGGACGTCACCAAAGACGCGGACGCAGGCGCTGGAACTGGCGTGACACTGCCTGCAGACACCTTCGCTGGCTGCGGCTTCTTGGCTGCTGCGGGTTTTACTGCCTTTGCTGGTGCCGCTGCCTTGGCGGCCTTCGGTGGATTCGTGGACTTGGGTTCATCGATGATCCTGGCCCCTCTTGAGGACTTGGCTGGAACAACCGCCACCACTTCAGTTGCACGCCCCGAGGATTTGGCCGCAGCCGGAGCCTTTTCCGCAACCTTGGTCGCCTCGGCTCCCTTCTTCGCCACGGTTGTGACTGGTGCCTTGGCTGGTTTCTTCCCGGCGATTGCCTTTGCGGGCTTTGCTCGTGGAGGCGAATCGGCCACGCTCAACGATGCAGCAAGGAACGACCAGGCCTCAGTCGTGAGCAGGTTCACATGTGAGGCTGGGGCATACCCTCCGCGCAGCTTTTCCTGCCGCGCCTTCTCCAACTCCTTTGCGGCGTCATCGGCTGAAACATTGACTGCCTTGACCTGGCTGTTCAGCCGCTTCGAAGAACGCGCGCCCCAGTGAGCCACCACGTTGCGGGTGGCCGCGCTGGCCCCCTGCTGGACGGTCATCAGGTAAACCTTGTCTTCGTTCTTCTCAGGCCGATAGCAGTGCAGCGTCAACTCGATCAGATCGTTCAAAGTCGCCTGAGGCACCATGGCGCTGCTGATGAAGGACAGCATCTTGTCGAGTTCTGCCTCCTTGAACATCTGCTGCCTGCGCAAAAAGAGCGGAAGGTCAGTTGGCTTGAGGTCACCGCAGTTCAGAATGAACAACTCACCTTCCTTGCGGCCGCTGCGAACATCCTCGAGGAAGCAGTCCCACTCCACCTCGACCCAGCGTGATTCGATATGCTCCCGGCAAGAAGCCACCAGAACAAGAACTCGCGCGGAGTCCAGTGCGGCCTGGATTGCCTTGCCGAAGTGGCCGCTGCCCTTCTCTGCGAGAGACTCTTCACTAAAGAAGGCGCTGATCCCGCGATCCTTTAGTGCCGCATGAACTTTGCGAGCGGCTCCTGCATCTGGGGTCTGCTTTCCGTTCTTGCCCGAGTTCTTGAAGGAGATGAACACGTCGTATTGCATGGTCGATTTCTCGCTTATCTGGTTCCCAGTGATGTGTGTTGAGGCGGTGCGACTTGATCAGGGCACCGTTACCCAAAGCCTTGAGCCGACACCGGTCGCTCGCGGTGAAGCAGGAGCCAATCACCGTTTTCGTCCAGGGCCTCAATGCCGAAGGATCTGATCACCCCGACAGCCCCGGCATCGTCGCCCGCATCGAAAGCCGCATCCATCCGGCCAAGCGCAACCTGTAGCGTTCGGCCCGTGCGCTCGTACTTTTTGGCGTGTTCCGAGAAAGCGCTTGTCTGTTGATAGACCTTGCACAGACCTGCGGCTCCAAACACGATGCTATAGACCACCAAAAGGCTGCGCAGCAGCCAGTCATGAAGCGAGAGCGTCAAGTCGGCAACCAGCAGGTGAAAGCCAGCGGTCACGAGCATCAGTGCAGCTCCTGCCACCGCCAGCAACTGGCTTCGGCGAGACCAGACTTCATCCAATTGGCGGTTCTGTGCTGCCTTGCCAGCACGTCCATTCCCAGCGCCGAGAAAGTAGCGCCGCTGGTCTTCCAGCCAGTTGTCGCGCACCCATCTCAACCAATGGCGGGGCGGTCTTTCTGAGTTGACGGGATCCCGCATCGTCGTGCTTCGTAGCGCCAAGCGGATCCACTCCAACTCGTCTGACTGTTGGCGCAGATAGTGGTCGCAGACGCTGTCACTGACGCCCGCCACCCTCCAGAAATATTGAATCTTGGAGGCCTCAGCCAAGGCACGGTAGTCCAGATAGCGTTGCTCTACATGTCTGGTTTGAGAAACGCGGTACCACGCAATGCCCAAACAACTCAGGACGATCGCGCTCAACAGAATTGGGGCAAGGGTAAAGAGGCTTGAATAGGTCTGTGCCAGCACCAACGCACCTGCAGCCAGAAATAGGAGCGCCTTGAACATGAGGCTGCGTTCGCGCTGCGCTTGTATGGCCATCTTGTCCGCCACGAGGAACAGCGAGCGGGAAGCCATGGGAAGGTCTTCCGAAGACAGTTCTTTGGCGTCAGGCGGCAAAGGCAAGGCTGTCGATTGAGCTAAACCTGCCAGCAATCCTTTTTGATCTGCCTGCTCTACGTCACGATTGAATTGATCGATACGCCCAAGCGCAGCATTCCAGCGCTCCACATCGAGTCCACCAGCAAGTCCGCCCGGACGCGGATTCAAGTATTCAACGGTACCTGCCAACGCTGCGGAGGTCTGCAAAGAACTGCTGGCGCGCGGGGTGTGAATGTGAATCACGGGGCCGGTATCGGCCACCACCAGATGCTCCTGGTCCTGGCTTGCACCTTCAAGAAATCTGCGCACGACCTCCGCCGTGCCTCCCGGCCCCCTGCCTGGCTCCCCATCCCAGAGGGCCAACAGCGCATGGGAGTGACGAGCGAGCCACTCGCCCAAGACGTCGTAGCACTCGGGCCTCCCCATATCGGGAACTGAGATGTCCCTACACCAAGCGGCTCGCGCCAATAGATCATTGAACTCTTCAAGGGAATCCGGATCCGTGAAGTCCTGTTGGTACGAATCCTGCGGTAGAGGCAGGACGACTCCCAACGTCCACCCCACTTCCAGTGCACAACGTGCAGCCAGGCGATCTGCTCCCTCAGCCAATCCTGACAACAACACACAGGGTGAATGAGGGTGCTTTTCCGACAGCAGACGCAACTGAGCCGTGACTGCTGCAGCAAGCGCCGTCAGGTCAGCTTCTCGAACGTCCCGATGGCCTGTGACGGCCAACACAATGGGGACCAGGGGCTGGTGCGGCTCCATCTTCATGCCGGCAACTGAGGCTTTTGGTGATTGACGAGCTTTTGCCACTGCCCGTTCTCGTCAGACATCAATTCAGCTGCCATACGGGTTAGCTCACGCAACTGCACCCAACGATCCCAAGAACGATCTTCGCTGTCACTGGCCATCTCGACAGCTTGTGCCAGATCGCTGAGTTCGGAGGCCGTGGTCTTTGACTGTTCGGCGATTCTGGAGATCTCCAACGAGGTGCCCAGCCCGTGAATACCCGCGGCCAGGGCAGGAAAGAACGCCGTGAAGATGAGCAACCACTTGGCGTGCAGAACGAAGTGGCCCAGAACCGCAGCTCCTGTCAGACAGAACAACACCACCGTCAGGGTATGCAGAACATGTGCCGCTACATGTTGATCGTGATGCACTCGGTGGTGGTACGCAATCTGATCTTTGATGACGGCAAGTACATAGTCCCGCTGGCGTTCCAGGGCGGACTCTGACGCCAAGACCAGGGGGCCACCCGCAGTAAGCGAAGGCAGCCCAAGACCCGTGAGGCACTTCTGCAGTTGCAGTACCTCCGCAGACAGAACCCCCAATCTTGGTTTGCCTGAGGCGTCGCGCATGACGCACCGGTAGGGCTCAAACAGTGGCCGGCCCAGCGCCAGAACGGGCAGCCCCATGCGCGCATAACGCAGCTGTTCAGCCACGAAGCGGCTGCTGATCCAGCGCGTATGCCAATCTTTGCGCCGTACACGCCACAGCAGGAAGATGATCAGGGAGACCAACAACACCTCCAGAACAGCCCAGGCAGCACCCCCGGTACCGAACCACAGGTCAATGGCGCCTGCGACTGCGGCAAACACAGCCAGCGTCGAAGCGGCCGAACTGAGCCACACCGAGCTGCGGTACTTTCCGGCTGCCACGGCAGCCTCCACATCAGCACGATCGAATGCCTGGTCCAACTCAACGGTTGGCGCGATCAGATCATCGGCGCCCGCCCAGGTGGGCCCCCGGTAGGCCGTGATCGGTCTGGCCCTAAGGGCTTTCCAGGCTTTGCCAAGCTTGCCTTGCACCAATGCCAGCATGACGTTGTGCACTCGGCCGGCACGAGACGAGGCCGCAGCCTGAAGAGCATCGGGTTCTGCCGCTGTCGCAGCATCACCGGGCACCCTGGGGAACACCTCCGACAACCAAGGCCGCAATACCGCCGCAGCGCAAGGCTTGCTGAAGCATGCCTGCAGCATCTGCGCTGACGGTTGCGCCGTGAGAAGCAGGTTGTGCTGCACGGCTGATAGGGCGTGCATATTGAGCACCCTGATGGCACCAAGCTCATCCACCCACAACACGGGCTTCATGGCCAAGGCGGCGGCCACCACCAAGCGCGCGGTGCGGCATGGCCGCCCAGGCACCGGGCCGCGCCATGCCACGAGCACAGCATCTGCAAACCCAAGGCCAATTTCGTCACACAACTCCAGCGGGGCCTGTGTAGCAAGCGCTTCAGCGTCGGCCCCAAGCCAGACCTGACGTTCGGCGCGTGCCTGCTGCGCAGTCAAGTCCTGCGGCTGACCGGGCGAAAGCAGATGCAGATCCAGTGCAAGTTGGGAAGCCCACTGTGCCGCAGCTGCCTGCACAGCGCCTAGCCCGGCAGCGGTCAACAAGCGCAAGCGACCACCTTCCGTCTGGCAATGGGCACTGACCTCCTCAACCACTTGGCCCAAGACACCCAAGGGGTCAATGCCTCCATCGCCCAGCCTGTCACCGGAGCAAAATTCCCCTGCGATCAGCATCGTCAGTCGGTTGTTCTCTTGAGGTCTAGCTTTCATAGGTCGGCTAGGCCTACTCGCCCGTAGCGAGCCCCCAGAGCCCTGTGCCTACCCTGACTAACGGGCCGGAGGGATGAATCTGAAAAGTTTGGCTGACGCCTCGAACTTCCCTCAGCCGCTCTCGAATCTCATCCGTGGTCATGGGGCTGCCATGCTCACGTAGCAGCGCGATGACGGCGGTTCGAACATCGACACGTGATGCGGCGCCCTCCAGCCATGCTGCCCCAAGGCCCCAGACCATGCGCCGCAGGTCAACGAGAAGCTCACTGTCCTTCAGCGCAAAGTTGAGGACATATGGGGTCAGCCGGCCACCAAACCCCATACCGCGCTCGATCAATGCGTCGCACAGTTCTGAGGCGTGCCACTGGCGAGCCGTTTCCCCAGAGGCCATCAAATCCTCCACCTCCGTGCGCACCTTGATCAGAGCGTCGCTATCAAGAGGGCAATGCTTGGGAAGGCCGTAGGTTCCGCGGTCAAACAGAACGCCAACATCTTGTACGGCGTTCTGGATATATCGGAGTTCATAGCCAGGACGGATCAGCTCCGCTCTTCGGTGAATCTCAGTGAAGTGAAGCGGCTCGTCCGCGGACTCCAGCACTGCTTGGAGCACAGACCCGATGCTGTCGTCGAGAGACACAAGGCGTCTGGGTTCACAGGGCTTAATGGCCCATACGCATCTTGAGGTGACCTCAGACCACAAGGCATCGCGCAGCTCTTCGCCGCGCCCCACCAGCAATTGGTCACACTGGCGGCGAACGTCGTCTTCAATAGCTCGATTTTTTGCAGCAGCATCAAGGGTGTCGCGAGCAGCATCGCGTACCTCGTCCCACTCAAGCACAAGCAGACGGGAAACTGCCAGCTTTCCCGAAATCAGATGAACCCCAAGACGATGGGAGAGCACCTGCTCCAGGGTGCCAGCCAGCGCTCCCTCAAGCGCCATGTCGGCTACGAACCATGGGTCAATAGCGGCCAGGTCCTCGAGCATCAATGCACTCTGCCGCTCATCCAGAGCCTTCTCGATTCGGGTGGCCAGATGCTCCCAGAAGGGATGGCGCTCCACCTTTCGGTAAATCTGCGTCTCGATTTGGCGCACTCGTTCTCGACTCAGATGCAAGTGCTCTGCCAAGGCGCTTAGCGTCATCGGTTCGCATCCGAATCCCAACCTTCCCGCCCATACCTCACGTTGGACGTCATTGAGCATCATCGCCATGGCGCGAAAGCCTGACCGCAAGCTGTCCAAGCCAGTAGCCGCCTGTTCCTCCGTGTAAGGCGGAGTGCGTGCGTCTTTGATGGACGGATCGACTGGAAGGCCCAGACCCGTCTCCATCGCACGCACCAGAATCTTGCTGAGGGCATGAACCGAACCCTGACCAAGGTTGGGCAGTTTCAGCAGCCCTGTGGCGCCCAGAGGAACCAGATCTCCCACTCGATCAAGACCTCGCGCCCTGAACACATTCGCCTGACGAACGGTGAGCGCAAGCCGTTCGAGCGGTAGCGCCAGCAGCCAAGGCGGGCAGGCCCAAAGGTTATCGAGGATGGAGGGGGCGTCCACCTGATCGCCCGCTACTGAAATGAACCGCAGAACACCCAACTCCGCTCGCACGCCGCTTGGTAGTTGTGATTCGAGCGCCAAGTAGGTGTCGTCGTCGACCACACCTGCGGCTGCGACCACCCCAGCCAACTCCTCTGAACCGTTGGCAGCCAGATTCGATATCCAAGCGCTCGGAACATGCTGCGCAACCTTGGCGCTCGCTCTGCCCAGAGGTTTCGACTCAGCATCGGAAGCAGCCTCTGCATGCTCCGCCTGATCTATCGAATCCCACCCACCGAGGGCCACCCAATCCTTCAGAGCCCGACGGAACACCACGCCACGTATGCAACCAACGGCAGCGGCCTCGACAGGCAACTTGTCCGCAAGGGCACCAGCCGCCGCGTCTGAGACGATCAGTACCCCTGGGTGAGGTTCCGCAAGGCTTGCGACCTCCTGTACGGCGGGCACCCAGAAGCCTACATGGAGGACAGCGCAGGCAGTTGGTTGCTCCGCGAGAGCCTTCAATGCATTCGCAAAGGCATCGGCGCTCGTATAGGTGGACACCTGCCATCCGTTTCCAGCATCGGATAGAAAGAGATAGGCCCGCAGGTCAAAGTTCATACGCGGCACTCACTAGAGCAGATCTGGACATGCTGGAGCTTGGCCGCTTTACGCCGAGGCTCCCTCATCGCCGTACCGCCTCCTGGACCGCACTTCGCGGCAACATAGCCGCACAAGCGACATCGGAGTCTGTATCTTGAGCAAGCAGACCGAGGATGCCCTCGGTCGCCTTGGGGTGAAGGGCTGCGGCCAGACGAGTCAACCAGTCCTTGGATCGAGAAGCTTTGGTCAGGGCCTTGTTGTCCGGTTGGTAGTCAAACAGACTCAGCCATTCCAGGCCTCGGGTCAGATCAAAAAGGCCTACTGTGAAGGCCCGTACACCGGAACCTTTGGGGGCATCAACGCGCTCGCGGTGGATGGCTGTGCGAATAGCACTAACCCAGTTGCTGAGGTACTTCTCAATCTGGGCAGGCGGTGTAAAGGGGTTGAGTGCAGCGAGTCTGCGGATGTCCGAGTCTGCATCATCTGCCAGCACTGCCAGCAGGTCACTCGGGGTGCCGGGGTTGCTGGCTACCGCGAGTCGAACCTCCTTGTCACGGTCAACGGCCAATTCGCGGAGCACTGCCGCAGGGGTTGCTGCGTCCTCTGCCAGGGACAGTGGTGAAATTGGATTCGGGGATCTCGACAATGCCTTCATCGACGTGCGGGGCGTGCTTGGATTATTTGCAACCCAAGCCAATACTCTTTGATCGGCATCCTTCGACATGGCTTCAAGGACTTGCGGCGGTGTCTTAGGGTTGCGAGCCACCGAGCATCTGACACCAGCGTCGGGGTCAGTCGACAAGGTTTCAATAGATTGGGGGGGCGTCCTGGGGTTACGAGCTACGCAGCTCCTGACACCTGCGTCAGGGTCATTCCACAGGGCTTCTAGTACCGCAGTCGGCGCGTGCCGCGCGCAAGCGACCGCGCTCCTCACCTCCTCGTCTGAATTCCTAGATAAGGCACGCAGCAGTTCCAGGGGCAAGACGTGAAACAAATATGGACGGTCCGATAAGTACTTAATTACTACCGCTCGGGCACTGGGGTTCTGCATCGTCCGTGACCAAACACTTTCATCATGATCGGTCAGCAAAGCCTCAAGCAGGTCCGATGGCGCGTCGCTGTTCTCTGCCACCCAACGCCTGAGTTCCGAATCATTTCTTTTGCAAACAAAAAACCGAGGCGAAGTGTTGGGATTTTTGGCGAGCTCGTCTCTGACTTCAGGGTCAGAAAGTAAGTTCTCAAGCACCTGGGGCGGTGAACTGGCATTCCCGGCCACTCCCTTGCGAACAAACAGTGACTTGCTGACCGACAGAGCCCTCAGCAAGTCCACATTTACCGTGAGTCGGCTCAGTTCTTCAATTTCCGTCCCACTCCGGGCAGCTATGCGAGGAATGACGCGCGCTAACTCCTCGGCTGGCAACCGGCGAATGACCACCTCCAGCACCTGCGCCGACTTGTCCTTCGCCAGCCTTCGGAGAATTGCGACTGGGCAGTCCGCACGCTCCGCTACGACGCCTCGCAGCACTTCGCTGGGTGCCTCCGTGCATTTCAACAAGAACGCGTCGCGCTCAATCTGGCACAGGTCGGCCAGCACCAGATCCAGGGCCTGCGACGTCATCGCGCCCCATTTGTCGCACTCACCCAGGCTGCGGAGCAGATCAGCCACGCTGCCCTGATCACACCAGGCGCAATCGGTAAAGATAAAAGACAGCTTTTCGTCTTTGCGCAAGCGCTGAAACACCTCCGAAGCGGCACGTGACAGGTCCATCACGCTTGAGGTAGCAGACTGCTCTGGGGCCAAGACGCGGGCCGCAGCGCCGCCTGACCGCGTTTTTGCTAGCGTACTGACCAAGGGATGCGCATCGGAGCTGAGTTTTTTCAGCAGGCCCTCGGGAGTACCCATGTTGCGAGCCACAGCCGCCCTGATAAGCCAATCCGTTGAGCCTGCCACACGAGCAATTCGCGAGGGCTCAATGAAGGGGCCGGCACAAAGCGCCATAAGCGCTGCCATCGGCCGCTTGGCCAAAACAGTTTTATTTGGGTCTTTGCCGCCGAAGTGAAGAGTGTCACCTACAGCGCATGCGTGTCTCATTGACGGTACCGCCGCGGTCAATTGCTGCTTGTAGTACCCGCTCGCCAAAGGTTTGACATCGCTGAGCAGGATTCTGGCTACCCGCCCGGCGAGTTCAGGCGCTATGGCCGGATTTAGCAACATACTCGCGAGGACCTGCTCCTCTTGGCCATCGTCAATCATGAGAGCAAGCAGGCTATCAGCGGCAGCCTTGTGGACAACAACCTTCTTCAGGATCTGGACTTCGCTCGAGGCAGCCAACTTGCGCAGCGCCGCAGCTGGCGTGGACGGGTTGCCCGCAAGCTCCAATCTCACGAGCAACGTGTCATTTGCCATGGCTTCAAGCACTTGCGGCGCAGCATTGGATTTGCCTGCCACTGCTAGCCTGACCTTGCTGCTCGAGTCCTTTGACAATTGCTCAAGTACGGGTGTCAGGATGTTTGAGTTCCACGCAACTTGAAGTCTGACGGACTCGCATGTGTCTTTCGCCAAAGCTTGAAGGAGACTCTGCGGGGACTTCAAGTTCCGGCCGACTGATTGCCGGACGAACTCGTGCGGATCGTTTGCCAGGGCCTCCAGAACGAGTGCCGGAGTACCGGAGTTACTCGCCACCGCGCTCCTGACCAACTCGTGCGAATCCAACGCCAAAGCCTCAAGGATGAGCATCGGCGTACTTGGGTTTTCAGCTACCGCTCGCCTGACCGAGCCCTCCGAATCCTGCGCCAAGCCTTCGAGTACCTTCACCGGAGTGCTTGGGTTATTGGCTACCGCGACCCTGACCCAGCCCTCCGAATCCTGCGCCAAGGCTTCGAGTACCTTCACCGGAGTGCTTGGGTTCTTGGCTACCGCGACCCTGACCAACTCCTCTGAGTCCTTCGCCAATGCCTCGAAGACTTTCGCCGGAACACTTGGATTTTCAGCCACCCGTCGCCGGACCAACTTTTCCGAGTCCTTAGCCAAGGCCTTGAGAACTTCCGCCCGAGTACCTGGCCCCTCAACCAGGTGACACCTGAACCCCCAATCCGAATGCATCGCTACGACGTTCAGCACCCTTGCCGAAGCACTCGGGTTCCCGGCCACCGCTTGCCTGACGGAATCCTCCGGATCTTTCGCCAAGGCCTCTAGGCTGAGCAACGGCGTAATCGGATTCTCGGCTACCGCTCGCCTGACCGAACCCTCCGGATCTCTCGCTAACGTCTCCAGTATCTTCGTGTCGTCCTGTCCATCGGCCAATACAGACCTTTTACTCCACTCAGTTTCTTTGCTGAGCGCGTCGAGAAGCTGGTCGCGTAATTTCCTCGGTGTCCCCGGGTTGCGAGCTATCGTGAGCCTGACCGACCATTCCGATTCTTTCGAAAGCACCTCGAGAACGTCCGGCGGCGCGCTGGGGTTGCCCGATATCTCCCACCGGACCGTGTCCTCCGAATCACCCGCCAACTTGTGCAAGACCTGCGCCGCAGTCCGTGGGTTCCCGGCGACCGCCCGCCTGACCTCCGCATCCGAATCCTTCGATAAAACCTCAAGTGCCGGCGACGGAATGCTACGGTTCTCTGCTGCCGCTTGGCGGACCCCAGAGTCGAAATCCTCTGACAGGTCGTCTAGTACCAAAGGCGGAGTCTTTGGGTTCCTGGCGACCAGCCACCTGACCACATCCAGCGGATCTTTGGACAAGGCCGTAAGTTCGTGCGGAGGTGTGCTGGAGTCACCAGCAATTCGGGCGTTATCTGAAAAGTACGCAAGACCGAGCGAATCGCCAGGCGCAGAAACGTTTGGAGTTCCCACCTGATTTCGCCACAATAGATCGGACAGATACCCTGGAGCGTGAGGATTCTTGACAACTTTTTCCCGAAGCCAGGCTTCGCCACCGCGAAACAGGTGCTCGAGCACGGTTGCATCGGAACAAGAGGCCATGGTGGATAAGGCTCCTGCCAAATCAAGCCGCAGGAGGAGCGGCAGCAATGGCCACTGAGGCAGCCCTATGTCCTTCGCGTTCCAAGCCTCAAGAAGTTCCGACGATTTCATCGAGCGCATCCTGTTCGCCACCTCCTGTCGAAAGCCGTCCTCAGGATCGCTGATGTCCTGCGACGACCCGACCGTGCGCGCTTGCACCCCCTGCCTGACCTTCTCGTGCCTGCTTTGGCCAAGCACCTGCAACGCCTGCGGTGGCGCGGCTGCAGTCATCACCACCGCCATTTGCACCTTTTCCTCGGGGCGTGTGGCGGCCCAGATCAGGAAGTCGGCTGGACAACGATCCGACTTCAGCAGCCGCACGAGAAGAGACACCGGCGCCTCCTCCAAGAGCGCAGGGTTCTCCAGCAGCAGCAGATCCAGAGCCGGGTTCTCCAAAAACTCCTTGGGGAACTGCTGGGCTAAACGCACCAGGTCTGCTGGTGGCGCGGCCGGGTTGGCTGCCACCCGCGCACGCGTGGCCTTGTCCTTGCTGTGCGAAAGCTTGGCAAGCAACTCGCCGCTGGCGCTGGGGTGTGACGCAATCGCCCGGTCAACTTCCGGAAACCTGCCGCAGGCATCACTGAGTTCGGCAACGGAGCGTGTTGCGTCTTTCGCCCACTTGAGCAGTTGTGCCTTGCTTTCTTCGATAGCGCTCACAAGGGGCTCCTTTGCCTGCTGGGACTTGCCGCATCTGTTCGCGCAAGGGTCTGGCCAGCATCATGCCCATCAGCCATAGGCTGATGGGCCCGGATTGCCAGCGCACTCACGAGAGGGTGAGCGTCGCCACTGAGCTTCTTGAGGAGGTTCGGCGGCGTGGCTGGGTTGCGCGCCACTGCAGCGCGGATCAGCCAGTCAGTAGATGCAGCGACCTTTGCGATTCGAGAGGGCTCGATAAAACTGTCGCTATCACACAGTGCCATCAGCGCAGCCAGCGGCCGCCTGGCGAGAACCGACTTGTTCGGGTCTTTGCCGCAGCGGTGCAACAAGTTGCCAATCTCGCAGGCAGTCCTGACTTCGGCGGTTGCCTTGGCTAGGAGTCGACGGTAGTTCGGACTTGCCTGCGGATTGACCTCATCGAACAGCAACCCAGCCAAGCGCCCTGCAAACTCAGGCTCAATGGCCGGGTTCTTGAGCATCGAGGCCCATACAACTTCATGCGGGCAATCAGAGGCCAGGGACGTCAAGACGTCGGGGGGTGTGGAAGGATTTCCCGCTACTGCAGCGCGTAATTGCACCGATAAGGAGCGTTTGGACCAATCCTCCAGTACATGCACCGGTGTGCTTGTATGGGCGGCTACCGCGATCCTGACGGACGCACATCGATCCTTGGACAATACATAGAGAACATCCGCCGGCGTACTGGGATTGCTGGCCACGTAACCGCGCACATTACCGTCGCGATGCGCTGACAGGATCCTAAGCGCCAGCGCTGACGCACACGGGTCATTGGAGACCTGGTAGCCATACTCCCTCAGCAGAGTCTCAGCAATCCTCTCCGGCGTGCGGGGGTTTGCGGCAACTCTGCATTGAACTTGTTCAGTATCCCGCGAGAGCAACTCAAGCACGTCAGGAGGCGTGTTTGGGTTGCCTGCTACCTTCATCCTGACATCACAATCGCAGTCCTTTGACAGCAGGCGAAGAACTTGTGGCGATGTGCCCGGGTTCTCCGCTACTTCCGCCCTAACCCAACTTTCCGGTTCCTTCGACAGGACTTCGAGTAGTCGTTCGCGTACCAAGGGGGGCGTAAACGGGTTCCGGATGACGCTCCTCCAGACCCATGACTCGGTGTCTTCAGCTAGTGCCCCAAGCAGCAGATCTCGTACCAATGGCGGTGTACCAGAGTTTCCCGCCACCGCTACCCTCACCGATTTTTCAGGGTCCGCAGACAGGGTCTGCAGTACAACCGGCGATGTGACAGGGTTTGAGGCCGCGGATCGCCTGACCGATGCCTCAGGATCCCGCGACCAAGTTTCGAGTGTCAACGGGGGGATCGATGGCGAAATCATCTGCCGCCATAAAGTCCCATATGCGGATGGCCGGACCGATTGTTCCTGATCAGCAGACAGTGCCTTCAGCAGTTCAGGAGGCGTATGCAGATTGCTGGCCACGGCCCCCCTCACCATAGAGTCTTCGTCCTGTGCCAGGGCCGTAAGCATCTCTTCCGAAGCCTTTGGGTTGGCTCCTACAGCCGCCCGAACACAGGCGCCCTCGAACGGGAGCCAACGATGCTGTTCTCGCGAGAGGCGTCGGAGAAAGTTGGGGGCGGTGAATGGGCTACCTGCCAATGCCTGACGGACCCTCCTGTCGCTATCGACAGCGAGCAACCTCTGGACCGAGATGGGGAGATGCGCAGTAAAAGCCAGTGCTTGCAAGTTCACACCCGCCACGGCCAAGCGCGCGCCAACTGCCAGGCTGGTGTACTGCGGCAACCCAATGTCTCCCTTTCGCCAAGCCTGAATTGCATCAGTTGGGCAGACCGACTCAAGCCTTCGCTTTACTGCGCTCACGAAGGCGAGTTCTGGGTCCAGCAGTGCGTTGGGATGGAGATACATCCTCGCGCTAGCAGACTCCCTCGCCGATGCATGCCTGCTTTGACTCAACGCGTCCAGCGCTTGCGGCGGAGCGGCAGCATTCATCGCAACCGCCAGTTGCACCTTCTCTTCAGCATGTCTGGCGGCCCAAACGACAAAGTCAGCTGGACAACGGTCTGACTTCAGCAGCCTCACCAGCAATGCCTGCGGGATGTTTTCGAGCAGCGCCGGGTTCTCCAGCATCAGCAGGTCCAGTGCTGGGTTCTCCAGGAACTCCTTGGGAAATTGCTGGCCCAGACGCACAAGATCAGCGGGCGGCGTCGCTGGGTTGGCTGCCACTCTCGCACGCGTGGCTTTGTCCTTGCTGTGCGAAAGCTTGGCAAGCAACTCGCCGCTGGCGCTGGGGTGTGACGCAATCGCCCGGTCGACTTCGGGAAACCTGCCGCAGGCATCACTGAGTTCGGCAACGGAGCGTGTTGCGTCTTTCGCCCACTTGAGCAGTTGTGCCTTGCTTTCTTCGATAGCAATCACAGGGGGCTCCTTTGCCTGCTGGGACTTGCCGCTCATGATGTGTGGGTCCGGATCGCCAGCGTACTCATGAGAGGGTGAGCGCCGCCACTGAGATCCTTGGGGAGGCTGGGAGGTGTGGTACTCATGCCTCGGATCCAATCAATCAGCCAAAGTGCCCGTCGTGCGAAACCGTACGGCATGGGCAACGGCGGGAATCTCATCTCTCTCGAGCAACTTCAACTGTGGAGATGTCGCCTTTGGGTGAATTGCTACTGCCAGGCGGGTCAACCAGTCCTTGGATCGTGCAGCCTGGGCAAGGCAACGACCAGAGGGCGATTTGGGTATCAGGTTCAGCCCATGCAATCCAACGAGGACGTGCTCGGCGATTGAGATGGGGGTCGGATCAGCCTCTACCCCATCTGCTGATTCATTGGTCACGAACAGCCTTTTGACTACCGCCACCAATTTCTTGAAGCTTGGCTTGCCATCAAAAGGAAAATACCATTCTTCGGTGAACCGTCTTGCGTAGACAGCGCTGCGAACAACCTCTTCGTCATCGTTCTCCAAGGCACGTAGCAAGTCTTCGCCAGTGCGTGGGTGCCCAGCAACCGATACCCGTACATCCGCAGAGGCATCGGCGCTCAAGACAACCAGGAGCTTGCGTGCCAAATCCGAAGAGGTATTCGGATTCCTTGCCAGAGCCAGTCGAACTTCTGGGTCGTTTACACGCGCCAGGTGCTCGTACACCGTAGGCGGGAGCTCTCCTCTCGCAGCCACTGCACGCAACACTCGCAGGTCGCTGCTGTGCATCAGATTCTCAACTATGGAGCCAGGTAAATCCGCCCTGGAGGCAATCTGGACGAGCACGCTCTCATCCGTATCATGTGCCAGTAGCTGGAGCACTTCTTCAGTGGCATCAGGCCTTGAGGCGACCCGGCGTCGCACATCGGCATGAGGGTCTGCAGCGAGAGCACAAAGGGTGTGCATCGGAGTTTCGAGATGCGCTGCAACTGCCTGTCTAACGTCTGTTGTGCCAGAGGATCCCAGACGGGCAAGAAGCTCTGAAAGCAGGATGCCTGATGCAGGTACTGATTCGAGTCGAGCCAGCGAAAGCAACAGCCACTTATGTCCTGAAACTTGGAAGTGAACGTGGGCACGAGCTTCGCTTCCCGTTCCTTCCAGTTCGATGATGGTGCCCATGCCAAACTTGCTATGACTGACACTTTGACCAATGTGCCATTGGGCTTCAGGCGACGGTGACGTTCTGTAGAGATTCGGGTCGCTTTCGAGCAATGCAGGCGTGGCCACTGAATTCACAAAAGGCAATGGAGCACGAACCGGCACGCTTGATGCTGGCCTGACGACCTCAGCCGCCATTTCAGTGAACACCTTGTCCTGATCCAAGCCACTGACCTGCGCCTGAAGCGCTGCGATGACGACACTCGGATCGGGCACTCTGTGTTTCAACCAGGCCAAGATGTCTTCAGCACAAACCCGCTGAGCCCACTCTGGGTCATTCCACATCCATTCGCTCATGTGATGGACGCGAGTCCTTATAAGAATCTCTTCGATCACACGCTTGAAGGCAATCGACGGGTCGGCGTTTGGCGCCATGCTGTGGTCCGGTTCGTTCGAGTCTTGTGCTGTCGACAACAAGGGCTCTAATGCCTTCCGATGCGCGCGCAAGCGCCTTAGAAGCTCGGATGTCTCACCCTCGTAACCATCCCACACCGCTGTTCCGCTTGCCAGGCCTGTCAAGGCCCACTGCCACCGGTCATGAAGCTTGATGGCGAGTGCCGGCCACTGCTGCAACTCCTGCTGAAGGGCCTCTGTGTCAGCCGCCTGCCTTGCGACGAAGCGGTTGGCATCCTTCTTCAGAGCAGCCAACGTGTTTGCCGGTGCGATGGGGTTGCGCGCGACAGCCATCCGTTCCATCCAATCCACCGAGCGGTACGCCTTGACCAATGCTTCAACAGGCGCATTGGCGTGCAGGAGAGCGAAGAGGCGAGGGAGCCCAGCGGGCTGCCTGCCGAAAGGCTCCTCGCGTTCCCGAAATTGCAGCTTCAGAGCAAGGGACACCGGCCTTCGTCCCCAGGTGTCTGCACGGTCGTTCAATCGGAAGAGACTCTGCCCGTACGCGCCGATCACCTCCGCCGCTAAACTCGCCTGCGGGTTGCGCGCGAAGCACTTCAGTTCGCGCTGGAAGCGTTCGACGAGCTCACTGTCTGTAAGGCTTCTTGGTAGCTTGGCGTATCCGTAGCGTCGAGCCTGCAGGTGCAGTTTGTGCCACCAATGTCGCGCGTTCATGATGATACGAACTTGAGGGCGACATACCTCCGCAAGATCGCGCGGCCTGGGCGGCAGTGCTTCATACCCGAGTGCTAACCAGAGGATCACCGTCAGTTCCTTGGCGATGGGTTCCGGAGTGCTGGGGTTGGCAGCGACGAGCCATCGCAGCACGAGGTTGCGTCGGCCTGAAAGTTCAGCAAGGACGTCCGGCTTCGTTGCTGGGTCGCTTGCTATACAGATCCACCGTGGTGCGCGCCTTGAGATTCCCAAGCTAGACGGCTGGGCGCTACCTGGGACCTCAAGCGTCGGCACCGCTGGATTGGGGGCTTTCCTGCGGTGGGTGCGGACTACTGCCTTGCGTACCTCGGTGTCGGGATCCGTAGCCAAGGCTTCAAGTACTGAGCCAGGGACCCTAGGGTTTTGGGCCACCGCGACGCGGACAGACCAATGCCTATCCGTAGCGAGCGCTTCAAGCAATCGGTCCGGCACCATTGGGTTCCGGGCCACCGCCTGCCGGACCTCTACCTCTTGATGAGCGGCCAATGCCTCAAGCAGTGATCGCGGTGCATTTGGGTTGCAGGCAACCGCCATCCTCACTCGCTCGGCTGACCGCTGTTCCTTCCACCAATACGCGTCCGTTACTCGATCTGGGTGCTTGGCCAGGAATTCAAACAACTCGGGTGGGCAGAGCTTCGACTTTGCAAGGGCTATGCAGCGACTGCTGCTCGGCCAACTTCCGCCCTCGAGCGAGTCTGGCAGCCCAATCACAGCCGCCCTGCTCCCCGCGCTGAGGTATAGCCACTGCGCGGGGCCGATCAGGCCGCGACGCCAAAGCGAAGCAGCATCGTTTGGCTCCAGCGACGCCAAGCTGGACTTGACCGCCTTGATGAACTGGCCAGACGCATCCTTTGCAAGCCGCGACGGCTTGGGGTAGCGAACATGCGCCCTCGCCGCTACGCCCACTTCACCCTTCAACGCAGCCAATGTCTCCAGGATCTCCAGCGTTGCGGCCGGATTCATGGTCAGCGCAAGTTGGTGCTCGACGGTGCCATTGCGCGCTGCCCAGCCCATGAGGGCTTCTGGGCAAGTTGGGCTCTTGAGCACGCTCCTCAAAACGCCCTTGCCCAAGTTCTGGAGGAGATCAGGCTCCTCAATCAGCATCCAGTCGATGACTGGGTTACACAGGAAGTCACGTGGAAACTGCGGCGCCAGTCGTAGCAAAACCCCCTTCGGCGTGCAGGCATTACGCACCACCTGGCGGCGGGTGGCCTTATCTGCGCTGTGAGACAGATCTTCCAGCAGGTCTGCCGGCGAGTTGGGATGCTTAGCCAGTAGACGGTCAATTTCGGGGTCGTAAACGGTACGCAGAGCCCGCAACTGATCAGCAGCAGTAGTCGACTCAGTAGCCGCGACTTTGGCAACGGTTGAAGACTCCAGGCGCACTTGTCAAGACCTCCACGCTTTGCCGAAAAATCCCACCACCAGGTACCACCTCAGTCCAAATGCGTGAAATTTACCTCTCGAATCTTTCATATAAATCATATTTGAAGTTCACTGCACCATT
>Ga0315902_10003264_pt1 | contig 24419 bp, 25 predicted proteins | sample LakEriMetagenome_9_FD_203523 | JGI IMG/M metagenome (GOLD analysis project Ga0315902, IMG submission 203523) | Freshwater fungal communities from buoy surface, Lake Erie, Ohio, United States - Buoy 12 MA117 | ecosystem: Environmental > Aquatic > Freshwater > Lake > Lake biofilm | place: USA... | reverse complement strand
TGAAGATAAAGATAAAGTACTTCGCTATTTGCAGATGATAAAAGATGAAAATAAACGAATGCATGCTCAAGTTGAAAATGTATTGCGTATTTCGAAATTAGAGAAGAAAGAATTAGATATTAATAAAGAATCTACTAACATTCACGATATAATAGAAGATGCAATTGAACATGTGAATTTAATTGTTGAAGACAGAAACGGAACTATAACAACACATTTTAATGCACCAAGAACTTCGGTTTTATTAAACGATGTGCATTTTACCAATGTAATTGTTAATATTTTAGATAACGCAATTAAGTATTCACCTGAAGAACCAATTATTGACATTCAGACTGAAAATGTAAAAGATTTTGTCATTGTCAAGATTAAAGATCAAGGTTCCGGAATGTCGAAAGCAGCTCAAAAAAGAATATTTGAAAAATTCTATCGCGAACATACAGGAGATTTACACAACGTAAAAGGTCATGGTTTAGGATTAGCCTACGTTAAAAGAATTATTGAAGATCACAACAGTGAAATATTTGTAGAAAGCGAAAAAGGAAAAGGAAGCACATTTATAATTAAAGTCCCACTCATAAATTAAAAAAAAAACTGCTATGGAAAATAACAAAAAAATACTTCTGGTAGAGGATGATCAAAACTTCGGAATCGTTTTGAGAGAATTCCTGACATTAAATGATTTTGAAGTAACTCTAGCCAAAAATGGCATGGAAGGTTTCGAAAAATTCAAAAAAGACAATTTCGATTTGTGTATTTTGGATGTGATGATGCCATATAAAGATGGCTATACTTTGGCAAAAGAAATCAGAGAGAAAAATAAAGATGTGCCTTTGATTTTCTTAACGGCCAAATCAATGAAAGAGGATGTCTTAAAAGGCTACAAAGTTGGTGCTGATGATTATTTAAACAAACCATTTGATTCTGATGTATTGCTTATGAAAGTGAAAGCAATTATTCAAAGAAAAGCGTCAGAAAATAAAAACGAACCAGCTAAATTTGAATTCCAAATCGGAAGATTCCTTTTAAATTCAAAACTTCGTTACTTGAAATTTGAAAATAATGAACCTATTAAATTATCTCCAAAAGAGTCTGAATTACTAAAAATGATGGCTATCTATGAAAATGATTTAATGCCAAGAGAATTGGCCTTAACAAAGATTTGGAGAGAAGATAATTATTTTACTTCAAGAAGCATGGATGTTTACATTGCAAAATTGAGAAAATACCTTAAAGAGGAACCTAATGTTGAAATCCTAAACATACACGGAGAAGGTTTTAGATTAGTCGTAAAAAAATAAGTAAAGTGGCTTCAAGAAATTGAAGCCATTTTTAATTATAATTTATTCTGATTTTATTTTAGAAGCTATTCCTGCTGTCCACTATATCTTTTTATCTCGTTTTAAGAACGAGATAAAAAGGATGCCGTTCCCATCAGGGCTAGGGCAGCAGATTCTATTTCAAATTCAGTTGTAAAGCAAAACAAGTCTTATTTTTAGAATTCACGGTAAAAACCATCGGCTTGTCTATATTACTTTTTTCAATTGAAATGGTATCTGCCAATGAAACTTCTTTAAGATAATTCATTTCAAAACTTTCTACCTTTTGATTTAGCAATAATTTTGGCTCAACATAATCCAAACACCATTCTAAATATTTCACGCTGTTAGCATGATTTACAATGTCTAAATCTGAAATCAGTATCGTTTTATCTATTACATATGTTTTGTCATTTGAAGTGTCAATTTTAGAAAACTGAATTTCAGTTGCCTTATCATTTGGAAATTTTTTAAAATGCTCATGAGCCAAAGCCAAGTTTTCCGGACGACGAGTTTGGGTATTAAAAACTGCCCAAAAGGTTTCACAACCCACAATTTTCTCATCACCAATATACAGTTCCAAACAACGAATAGAACGCGAGTTTTCCAGCGAATTAATCCATGTTTTAACCGTAACAACTTCTTTCCATTTTGGCAATCGCTTAATCTCAACACGCATTCTGCTTAGGACCCAAGCCTGATGATGGGCTTGCATATCACTAAAACTTATACCACCCATTTCTGCATGAACTGCAGCAGTTAATTGAAGAATATTACATAATTCGGTATATTTCAAATAACCATTCGGATAACATTGCAGAAAAGTGATTTCCCAATCTTTGGTTAATATAGAAGTAAAGTTTTTTGCTGTCGGCATTCAAAAAAATATTTAATTTCCAAATCGAATTCCAAGGCTTAGCTGTAGTTGATTGGCTTTCGAGAAAAAGGATTTGTATTCGGGTGCTGTTTCTACATCAAAGGTATTGGTTATGTAATTTACTCCGCAAAAAACAGCTGTTCCTCTTCCAATTTCATAGTCTAAAATACCGCCAATTCTAAATTCATTACCATTTTGTTTGCCAAACCTAGAGTTTCGACTTCCCAGATCTAAAGAAGCTGAACCGTAACCTATATTAGGTGTAATTTGAATCTTTGGGTTTAATTTATATTCATAACCAAGCAAAACATAATAACTCGTGTATTTAGAAGTGCTTAAATTAGCTATAAGCTGTTGATCTGCGATGTCATAGGTTACCAAATCAAAACCAAAACCAGCTTTAAAATTATTGTAATTTAGAAAGTTTACTTGCGATGAAAACCCAACCCTTGGGTTATGGGCTTTGGCTAATGCTGTATTTCCAAATTGAATAGGGTAGATAATTTGAAAACGGGCGTTTATCTTAAATTCTAATTGCGGTTTTGGGGCAGTAGTTTCGTTCTGAGCAAAAGCAATACCTGAGCAAAGAACCAGTAAAAGGCAAATATAATACTTCATAAGGCTAGAAATTTATGGTATAACTTATTGGCTCGTTTCCGATGTTGAGATCAATAGTATAGACTGTTTGAGCTTGCGATTGCAAATTCAACACTGTATATTTCAATTGGAATGCTTGATTCTTTTTTAGTAAAATTTCACCTGCTGGAAAATAATCATCGGATGAGTAATTATAAAATTCTTGATCCATGTGATAGGTTCCATTAATGCTAACTTTAGTAATAACTTTATTCGAACTAGTTTGATTATAGATTAATTGTAAAGGGGCGGTCTCGTCATATTTCAATAGATAGTCATTTTGATAATTGAATTTGTAGTTTTCAAAATCGGCTTTACGAATATTCAATATTTCCTTTTGAAGATAGGAAGCATCATCATTATAAATTCTAAGGTTAATGCCTAAATCATTTTTTGGAGCCGGGAATACCAATGTTATTTTTCCACCTTTATCGGTTAATCCTTTAGAAATTAATTCTGTTGAGTAAACATTGCCAACCGAAATCTCTACATGGCTGTTAGGTAAAGGCTGCCCAGAACTATTTAGTACTACCGTTTGAAATACTAATCTGGTCTCGCCATCATATTGAATTCCTTCGCAAGAGATTAATGTGAAAAGAACAATAAGTGTAAATAATTTTCTCATAATTTTTTTCTTTCAAGATACATTATTTAAATAGGGTTGCGTGTTTTTTATTATTTTGATAATAAAGAAGCAATATAATCAACTATTTTGGTTCTATCGGTTTTAAAATCAAACCATATTACATTGTCAAGACGCTTAAACCAAGTCAGTTGACGCTTTGAAAACCTACGTGTATTTTTCTTAATTTCTTCTATAGCCAATTCTAAAGAAATTTTTCCTTCAAAATAATCAAACAATTCTCTGTAACCCACAGTTTGCAAAGCATTTAATTCCTTATTTGGAAATAAACCTTCAGCTTCTTTAACCAAACCTTCTTCAATCATGATGTTAACTCGTTGATTAATTCGGTCGTACATGATTTGTCTATCGGCCTCCAAACCAATGATGATAGGAACGAAGTTGCGTTGGTTTTTCTTCTGATTTAAAAAAGAAGAATACGGTTTTCCGGTTCCAATGCATACTTCAACAAAGCGTTTCATCCTTTGTGGATTATGCAATGTTTGTGGATTTTCAAGAATTATTTTATGATAATAATTGATGTCTAATTCTTTCAACTTATTTTGCAAGTAATCAATTCCAAGTTGTTCAAAATCAGTATTTATATCTTCTCTAACAGAATTTTCAATATCCGGAAAATCATCAAATCCTTTAAGAATGGCATCTACATACAAACCAGATCCACCAACCATAATTTGTATATTGTTTTTCAGGAATAATTCATCAAGTTTTACAATTGCTTCTTTCTCAAAATCGCCAACAGTATAATTCTCAAAAATGGATTTGTTTTGAATAAAATGATGTGGAGCAGAAGCTAACTCTTCTTCACTCGGAACTGCTGTTCCAATTTGCATTTCTTTAAAAAACTGCCTACTGTCACACGAAACAATATCACAACCGAAATGTTTTGCCAAAGCAATACTCAAGGAAGTTTTTCCTATTGCAGTTGGACCAATGATTGTAATTAGGTATTTCATCTTTTTTTTTTCATTCCGATGGAAGAGGAATCTCGTGAGATTTCTCCTTCGTCGAAATGACAAGTTTATATTTACACTAAAACTTTATAATACGGATCACTTTATTACGTCTCAAATAACCTTGAATAATTGTTCTGGTGTCACGATTATTCTGCATCGGAATGATTATGTTTTTTAGGATTTCGATGTTGTTTACCTGATAATTCAAATCATAAAAACAATAGCCTTTATAAATCCCGTTTTCAATTAAAACTGCACACCGTTCATCAACAGTTCTACCTCTGTCAATAATCACCATATTGTCGTTTTCGAACTTCATTTCCTGAATGAATTCTTCAACACGTTCATTATACAATTCTGGAGTTTCTTTACCCAAACACGCACCATTGCATTCTTTTATTTTATACTGAAAGCAACCGTTTTTGGTTTCGTATAATCCATTTATTTTTTGACATAAATTATACTTTTCGGTTATTTTCAAAAGAGAATTTTTGCCTTCCTGCAAAGAAGTAAAAGATGTAATTTCCTTTTTTCTACCATCCGCTTTTAACAATTTCAAAGCCAGATATCCGTTTTCATCTTTTTCAGAATACAATGCCCATTGAAAAATACTCTTGCGTTGTGCTCGATTATAAATTGGTTTATTAATTTTTATTTCTTCACTTTCCTTAAGCAAAGCTATCAATTCACTTCCGGTTACTTCATAAGTTACTGCAAAAACTTCACGCTGAATCTTTTTGCTTTTTCCTGATGTTCCTGTAAAATGTTGGTTAATACGTTTTTTAATATTTCTGCTTTTACCAATATAAATCAGATTGCCTTTTTCGTTATGGATATAATAGATTCCAGTTTTTGTTGGTAAACTCTCTACAATATCTAACAATTTTGGAGTCAAACCCGATTTGATTTCGGCCTTAATCAAACTGATTAAAATTTCTTTCTCGGTATCTTTTGCCAAAATCATTTTAAATAATTTAACTGTAGCCATAGCATCACCGCTGGCGCGATGTCTATCGGTTACCGGAATTCCAAGTGCTCGAACTAATTTCCCTAAACTATAAGAAAGTTGTCCCGGAATTAATTTCTGAGCCAATTCAACTGTGCAAAGTGTTGGTTTTATATAGTCATAACCCAATCGCTTGAATTCTGTTCTTAGGATTCTGTAGTCAAATGACGCATTATGAGCCACGACGATGCAATCTTCAGTAATTTCGATAATGCGTTTGGCGACTTCATAAAACTTTGGCGCCGAACGTAACATAGCATTGTTAATCCCCGTAAGTTTAACTACAAAAGGCTGAATCGGTTTTTCTGGATTTACCAAACTAATGAATTGGTCTACAATTTCGTGACCGTCAAATTTATAAATGGCAATTTCGGTAATGCCTTCTTCATTAAACTGTCCACCGGTGGTTTCTATGTCGAGTATTGCGTACATTTTAAATGATAGAAGAAAGAACCAAAACCGCTAGGCTGCAAGAGCAAAACTGCATGGTTTGTCTATTTTTAATATTATTCATTTTCTTAGTTCTTGTTTCTTTCATCTGTTTCCAAATATACTACTTCCAATTCGAACCATTGTACTGCCACATTCAATTGCAAGTTGGTAGTCGCCCGACATACCCATGGAAAGAGTCGTGAGTTGCGGGTGCTTATCAAATATCGATTTCAAATGTTGAAATTCTTTTTTGATTTGTGTTTGATTATCAGTAAATGTGGCCATTCCCATTAAACCAACAATTCTAATGTTTTTATAGACAACTTCACTATTTTGAGAAATGAAATTAATAATTCCGTTTAATTCATTTTCATCCAAACCAAATTTACTTTCTTCTTCTGCAATATAAACTTGAAGCAAGCAATCAATAACCCGATTGTGCTTTGCTGCTTGTCTATTAATTTCATGCAATAACTTCAAACTATCTACACCATGAATCAAACTCACATATTCTGCCATATATTTGACCTTATTCGTTTGCACATGTCCAATCATGTGCCATTGAATATCTTTGGGCATTTGTTCCCATTTTTCGGTCATTTCCTGAATCTTGTTTTCACCAAAAACTCGTTGACCGGCATTGTATGCTTCCATCAAATCAGCGACAGGTTTGGTTTTTGAAACAGCAACAAGAGTAACGTTTGCTGGAATTGTAGTTTGTATCTGCAGTAAATTATCTTTTATTGACATTTAGTAAATTATGTTGTATTCAAAAATAGGACTATTCCTTTTTAAATTAAATAAAATGAGCTTATTTTTTTATAGCGATTAAAGTCAGATTTCATATCAAGCTGATTCTCTGTTAATTTATTGAATGCTTTTTGGAAATGAGTTAAATAGCTATATCTTCGCGAACTTAACAATCAAAATAAAAATATGAAAAATTTCAAGTTTGTTTTATTAGCTTTAGTGGCTGTATTAACTTTTTCGTGCTCCTCAAGTAGCAGTGGAAGTGGAGATTCTACTTACATCAGATTTAAAGTAAACGGAGGTGAACAAATTAACCTGGTTGATCCTGGAACAATTACTACGCTGATGGCTTCAATTTCAGGAAGTGAAGATTTAGGTACAGATATTCGTTCAATATTCTTTACTATTCCAGTTGACGTTACTACAGGCGCATATGCCATTACAGATGCTTCGGGATCAGATTTAACTGCTTACTCAGCAAATTATTCTTTTGGAAACGTTTATGTAATTGCTACTAGCGGTACTTTTACAATTACAAGTATTGGTGCAGAATATATGGAAGGTGTATTTAATTTTACTGGTGTTGACAGCGACACTGGAGCAACTTACACTATTACCGAAGGTGCTTTTAGAGTTTTCAAACCAACACCTGCAGGTTAATATTAAATTAATTTCATAAAAAAGCCCTTTCATTTGAAAGGGCTTTTTTTGTGCTAAAGTCTTTTGACCAAATAGTCAGATTTAAAATAATAATTTAAATGATGTGTTTTTTTACTTATCGTAATCAAAGAAAAAGGTCGGTTGTGTTTCTTCTTTGCTATCTATGTTTTAAATAAATAATTATTATCTGTTTTTTCTTTAGTTACTTTTTATAATACACAGCGCTTGATGTGAGTAATATGAATAGTATTTTAACATTTTATAATATTAAATTACAATTCATAAACCATCAATCCACTTCTGAATTTAGGTTCGATATAAGTACTTTTTGGAGGCATAATCAAATTGTTATCTGCCAAGGCTTTAATTTCTGAAATGTCGGACGGAAATAACATAAAGCCAACTTCAAATTCACCTTCATCAACCAATTCTTTTATTGTTGAAACAGATTGCTTTCCTGGAATGTATTCAATGCGTTCGTCGTTCCGCAAATCTTCTATTGCTAACAATGGTTGAAGGACCTTATCGTATAAAATTTGTGCATCGAGATTTTCTAAAATCGACGGTTGTTTGTTTTCTTGTTTGTAAAACAAAGCATAAAAATGCCCGTCAAGATACATTCCGAATTCGAACTTACTTTGTGGTTTCCACAACTCTTGTTCTTTGTCTTTTATGATGAAATTTTCAGCTAACTTTTCAAGAAAATCGTCTTTAGTAAAACCATTTAAATCTCTAATAATTCGATTGTATTCATAGATTTTTACATTGCTTTCGGCAATTAAGAAACTCATGAAATAGTTTAAGTTTTGATTTCCCAAATGTTTGTCTTCATCATATAACAATTCTGCTGAAGCCGATCGGTGATGCCCATCAGCAATATATAATTCCGGAATTTGCTCAAACTGATTTTGCAGCCATTGAATTTCTGCTGCAGTTTCTATCTTCCAAACTTGGTGTTTTTCTTTGTTCGTTGTAGCGTAATTGTAAATCGGTTGGCTTTTTTTCTTTTCTGCAATCCAGGAATTTAGTGTTTCATTATCGGGATAAGTAATCAAAACAGGTTCTGTGTTGAAACCCGTTTGATGTAAATAATCTTTGAAATATTCTACCCGATATTGTAATGTATCTTCGTGTTTTTTGATGACATTATTTTTATAATCTTCAATCGAAGTTCCAGCTACAAATCCCGTGAAAGATTGCACTTTATTTTGAATTTCATACAAAAAGAAAACCGCATTTTCTTCTTCTAAAAAAACACCTTCCTCTTTAAAATCCTGATATTTATGAGCCACACCTTTAAAGCGCTTGTCCAAAGTGATTTTTTGAGAATACATGTAGGCAGGATTAATCACATGCAAAAATGAATATGGATTAAAACTTAACCATGCGGCAAGCTCAGCTGAACTGTAATCGTCATAATTTCTGCAGGTAACCAACGCTACTTTATCTGGAGTAGGACGAACGGCTTTGAAAGGGATTATTTTGCTCATTTATTCAATTGATAATTGACAATCAACAATTGATAATTATATTTTGGAATTATCAATTATCCATTATCCATTGTTAATTACGAAAATTGTTTCGAAACTTTCTCAGCCTTTTTGCTTTCTGAATAATCATAAAAACCTTCACCTGATTTAACTCCGAGTTTTCCTGCCATAACCATATTCACTAAAAGTGGGCATGGAGCATACTTTGGATTTTTAAATCCGTCGTACATTACGTTTAAAATCGAAAGGCAAACATCTAATCCAATGAAATCTGCTAATTGCAATGGTCCCATTGGATGCGCCATTCCGAGTTTCATAACAGTATCAATTTCATAAACGCCAGCAACACCATTATACAACGTTTCGATGGCTTCGTTAATCATTGGCATTAAAATTCGATTCGCTACAAAACCAGGATAATCATTTACTTCGGTTGGTGTTTTTCCTAACTTTATAGATAAATCCATGATAATCTTAGTGACTTCATCAGAAGTAGAATAACCACGTATAATTTCTACCAATTTCATAATAGGCACTGGATTCATAAAGTGCATTCCGATTACACGTTCCGGATGTACAACTTGAGCAGCAATTTGTGTTATAGAGATAGAGGAAGTGTTTGTTGCTAAAATTGCATTATGATTGCAAACATCGCTCAATTGCTTGAAAATTTGAAGTTTTAGCCCAACGTTTTCAGTTGCTGCTTCTACAACCAAATCAGTTCCGACAACGCCGTCTTTGATATCAGTATACGTAATTATATTTCCAATAGTTTTGTGTTTGTCGGATTCAGTGATGGTTCCTTTTATTACCATTCTGTCTAGGTTTGAGGCAATGGTTGCCATTCCTTTTTCCAATGATTTTTCAGAGACATCAATTAATTTTACGGTAAAACCGCTTTGTGCAAAAGTGTGAGCAATTCCGTTGCCCATTGTTCCTGCACCTATTACAGCAATTGTTTTCATTATATTTTAGATTTATTTTGGTACGCTCCATGCAGTTCGGCTACGCCTCGAGTGTTTTGTTTTTCTCCATCGAATCGATAATCATGTACGCAACACGTAATGCTTCAGTTCCGTCTTGTAAAGTCACAATAGGATTTGCATTGTTATTGATAGCGTCAGCAAAAGTTTCCAATTCATCAAGAATAGCATTGTTGTTAGTTACTTCTGGATTAGAAAAATAAATCTGCTTACGATCTCCTTCTGCATTTTGCAGTATCATATCAAAATCTCCTGGAGTTTCAGGAGCATCTTTCATTTTAACGACTTCACAGGTTTTGTCTAAATAATCTACAGAGATGTATGCATCCTTTTGAAAGAAACGCGATTTACGCATATTCTTTAACGAAATTCGACTAGATGTAATATTGGCTACACAACCATTTTCAAATTCGATGCGAGCATTTGCTATGTCTGGCGATTTACTCAAAACTGAAACGCCGCTTGCGTGTACGAATTTAACTTTTGATTTTACAACGCTTAAAATTGCATCAATATCATGTATCATTAAATCTAAAACTACAGGAACATCTGTGCCTCGTGGATTAAATTCTGCCAAACGATGTGTTTCGATAAACATTGGACTTTCAATCATATCTTTCACTGCAGTAAAAGCGGGGTTGAAACGTTCTACATGACCAACTTGACCTTTGACATTATGTGCTGCTGCCAAAGCGATAATTTCTTCGGCTTCTTCAACCGTTGTAGATATTGGTTTTTCTATAAATACATGTTTACCAGATTTGATAGAAACTTTAGCACATTTGTAATGTGAAAGGGTAGGAGTTACAATATCTATAACATCTACAGCGTGAATTAATTTGGCAATGGTATCAAATTGTTTGTATCCAAATTCGGTTTCGATTTTGGCTCCGTTTTCGTGGTTTTCGTCATAAAAACCTACGAGTTCATATTTATCAGATTGGTGTAATAAACGTAAATGTATTTTTCCGAGGTGACCTGCACCTAAAACGCCAACTTTAAGCATATAAAAGTATTTTAAAACAAAAATAGAAATTAATTGATAAAAGCTAATTGATAATTGCTAATTTGTTTTCTATTTTTACAAAAATAAAACGTTACCCAAATTGAAAGATACTAGCAAACATCAAGGACTTCGAAATCAGTTGGCCAAACTCTTGGCAGAAAAGGGAATTACTGATAAGAAAGTATTGGAAGCTATTAAAATAATTCCAAGACATTTATTTTTAGATTCCAGTTTTGAAGATTTTGCTTATCAAGACAAAGCCTTCCCAATTGGCGCAGGGCAAACCATTTCACAACCTTATACAGTAGCGTTTCAAAGTCAGTTATTGGAGGTGAAAAAAGAACATAAAATTCTTGAAATTGGAACTGGTTCTGGCTATCAAACAGCAGTTTTAGTAGCTATGGGTGCCAAAGTATATTCAATAGAAAGACAAAATGAATTGTTTAAAACAACCTCGGTTTTATTGCCAAAATTAGGAATTCGTCCAAAACATTTGTCTTTTGGTGATGGTTATAAAGGACTTCCAAATCACGCACCATTTGATAGTATTATTGTTACTGCTGGAGCGCCAATCATTCCAAAACCATTGATGGCTCAGTTAAAAATAGGGGGAAAGCTAGTTATTCCTCTCGGTGTAAATGAGCAAGTAATGACAATGCTCATCCGTAAAAATGAAACTCAGTTTGAAAAACATGAGTTTGGCGATTTTAGATTCGTTCCGTTATTGGAGAATAAAAATTAAAACGATTTTTTAATTCGGTCTAAATCTCGTTTTGTGTCTTGCTCTTTAAGGCTTTCCCGTTTATCATAGGTTTTCTTTCCGCGACATAATCCTATATCTAATTTGGCAATTCCTTTTTCATTGGTAAAAAGTCTTAACGGAATAATAGTCAATCCTTTGGTATCAAATGCTTTCTCTAATTTTCTTAATTCTCTTTTATTTAATAAAAGTTTACGCTCACTTTTTGCCTTGTGATTAAATTGATTTCCATACAAATACTCATCAATTTGAGTATTTATGGCAAATAATTCCCCATTGTGAAATTCGCAAAAACCTTCAGTTATATTGGCTTTACCAAGACGTATTGATTTAATTTCCGTTCCGGTTAAAACGATTCCAGCGGTATACGTTTCGATTATTTCATAATCAAATTTGGCGCGTTTATTTAATATGTTTATAGTCTTTAACATTGGAAGGCAAATGTAATACAAAATGAAGTTTATTGAAAATGATATAGTTAATTAAAAAATTATTAAATTGCCATTGTCAAACCAACAAAACCAAATTATGTTAAACAAAATACTGAGAGTTTCTCTACTGTTCTTATTGATTTTTGCTTCCTGTTCAAGAGATGAAAATCAAAGTGAAAACGCAATCATCATAGATGCGTCTCAAAAAAATCCGCTAACTCCATTACAAATTAATGCTAAGATTGATGAAAGTTTAAATAAAAAAGGTACATTTAATTGGAGCGAAGCTTCATCTCATTTACTTTGGAGTGCTGTTGTCAATGGTAATAATATTGTTACCATTGGATTTGGAAATTCGAAGACAAATTTTGAACGAGCAAAAACCGCTAATAATGCTAAAATTCAAAATGATTTATTGACGATAATTATGAAGTATGAAGTGACTACTTTAGACAAAATACTGATTAATGCCGATGCTGATTTAAATTTAATGGATGTCATTATTGAAAAGCAAGAAACTATAATTGCACTAAGACAATCTAAATTCATTCGATATGTTGAGCCTGCTGATTATAGTTATTTAAATGTTCGTAATGCTGAAAACCGTAGTGGTGCGCCATCAAATTCAACAAATTCCTCTTCTGGCTCAGGTTGTGGTTATGAATCACAAATATTAGCTGCTGCAGACTTCACTACTACAACACCAAATGCAAAAGTACCATGGACATTTACACAACATAATATTCCAAATGCTTGGAGTATTAGTTCAGGAAAAGGAATTACTATTGGAATTATTGATACGGGAGTTTCGCCAAATCAATCATTATTAGGGTCTAATTTTAATAACGGACTTTCTAAAGGAAGAACGATTCAGAAGAATGGAGTTTATATAAATTCTATTTGGCCTTGGACTACAACTACTGATGGTGTAAATGATTTATGTGGACATGGAACTAGTATGGCTTCTGTTGCTGCAGCTCCCAGAAATGATAGAGGTTTGCCTGTTGGTGTTGCCTACAATTCAAATTTAGTTACGTATCGTGCAGCAGAAAATGTTGTTATTGATGGTTTTCAAGAGCAAGAAGCTGTTAAGAAAGCTTTTACAGCTTTAGGAAATAATGCTAATGTAAAAATCATATCCATGTCGATGGGACATATTTTCTCTGTTGGAAAAATAGAAGATGCCGTTAGATTTGCATACGGAAAAGGAAAACTTATCTTTTGTGCAGCTGGAACTTCAACAAGTATTACCACTTTTGTTGGAGTCATTTTCCCTGCTTGGATGCCAGAAACAGTTGCTGTTACCGGTGTAAAAGAAGGAACTACTTTGCAAGCATGTAGCGATTGTCACACAGGTAGTAAAGTTGAATTTACTGTGGCAATGCAAAGAGCTTCTTCGGGAAATACAGTTCCAATAAGCAGTTATTATGAAAATCAAACGGATTACGTAGGTGGTTCTTCTGTAGCTACAGCAACAACTGCTGGAATTGCAGCCTTAGTTTGGGCTAAAAATCCAACATGGACTAGAGATCAAGTGTTGACAAAAATGAGACAATCTGCCAATTTATTTCCGAATAGAAGTTCGGAATATGGTTTTGGTAATGTGAATGCTTTTTTAGCGGTTCAATAGTTAATCAAATACATATTAAAACCATCTCAATGATTACTGAGATGGTTTTTTTGTGACTTATATTTCTCTAATTTTACAAAATGCAAAGTAATACATCAAAAAATCCACTACATGGAATAACGCTTCAAAGAATACTAGAAACTCTAGTAGAATTTTATGGTTTTAATACCTTAGGTGAATTAATAAAAATTAAATGTTTTACTGATAATCCCAGTATTAAATCGAGTTTGACTTTTCTGAGAAAGACCGATTGGGCCAGAAAAAAAGTAGAAGAATTGTACGTTAGAACTTTGCCTAAACTCAGCATCTAACTATTTTTTAAAATTTCTTTTTAACAAAGAATAAATTACTGTATCCCAATATTTTCCATCCCATAACTCATTTTCAAGTATATGAGCTTCTTTTACAAAACCGTTTTTTTGTAAAACTCTTTCAGATGCTATATTATTAGGATCAATTATAGCTTCAATAGAGTGTAAATTAAGTTGTTCAAAACCATAAGTAACTACTGCTTTTATAGCTTCAGTAATATATCCTTTCCCATTGGTTTCTGGCAAAGACATATAGCCAATTTCGGCCCGATGATTTTCGGGATAAAATTTATAAATTCCTACAATTCCAATAATTTTAGGAACACCTTTTAAGGTTATTCCCCAATTAATCCCAATATTATTAACAATCTTGTCTTCAATCATCGCAATATGCTCTAAAGCATCTTCTTTAGATTTAGCCAATGGTTTTGGAATATATTTCATCGTTTCTGGATTCCCTCGAAGTGCTAATACTTCATCTACATCATTTTCATTTAACCTGCGCAATAGTAATCGCTCGGTTTTTAAGTTTTGAAAAGGGTGAAAATTAATAGTAAGCATGGCTATTTTTTTGTAAAATTATAGAATTTCAATACTAAATTTAAATTCTTTTGAAGAATTACTTTGAATTATTTGAATTGCTTCTTTTTCTAAAATATTTCCGGTTGCATTTTCAATATCAGAATACCCAACCCAAGGTTCCAAGCAAATGAATGGTGCGTTCATTTTGGTCCAAATTCCAAAATTTGGAAAATCTTTAAACTTTAAGTTTAAAAATGGCAGATCATTTTCGAGGATTTGAATTTGTTTTGACTTTAATTCTTTAAAAATCAAAGCATCATTTTCAAAAAGGGAATAGGTTAGTGGTAATTTTTTATTAAAAACGCCTATTTGTTTTGTCTTTACTGATAGCAAATCATTCTCTAATAGATAGCTTATTAAATTTTCATCTGATTCAAATTGCAAACTATAATCTTCGAATTTTTTGCATAAAGCAAACGCTGGATGACCACCAATAGAGAAAGGCATCATATCAGAACCTTTATTAATAACCTGATAGCCAATATTTAATTCAGTGTTTTTTAAAGTATAAATTATACGCAATTCAAATTCAAACGGATATTGCTCTTTAGTTACTTCATTTGATGACAACGAAAATAGTACTTCATTTTCATTGTGGATGATTAAATCAAAATTCATGTCTCTGGCAAATCCATGTCTAGACAACACATAAGAATTGTTTTTATAGGTATATGAGTTATTTTTCAAGGTGCCAACTATTGGAAAAAGAATAGGAGCGTGTTTTCCCCAGTATTTTGGGTTTCCTTCCCAAATGTATTCTCTATTTGAATTATTATTTTTTAAGGAAATTAATTCAGCACCATTATGATTTATGGTTGCAGTAAGTTCTGAATTTGAAAGAGTAGTATTCAATCGAGTCTTTTTTTTATTTATAAATATATTTCAATAAGCAACATTTTTTTCTCATTCTTTATTTTTTAAAAAGTTAAAGACAGCATAATTAAATGTTAAAATGTAAGAATAATATATATGTAAAATGATTTTATATGTATTTCATCGATTTTATTTGCTATTTATCGATAATTAATTGTAACGTTGTATAACCAAATCAAACAATACGTTCTGTCAATATTAATCTAAATAAAGTGTTTGCCCCACATCTACTTTATTAAAAAACTTAACCTACTAACTATGAAAGCAAAAATGTTTAGAGCATTGTTGCCGTTAGCAATTGTATTCACCATGGTATCTTGTTCTTCTGATTCAACAGAAGGAGCTTCAACTGATAACAAACTTGTAACTACCTATAATTACAATGAATCTGAGTTGAAAGTAATTACACTTGTTAATAACTATCGTCAAAGCATTGGATTGAATGCTCTTGAAGTAATTAACCATATTTCACATAAATCACAAGAACACAATATTTACATGATTGAAAATAAAGTGGTAAATCATGACTATTTTCAACAAAGAGCAAACAACCTAGTTGAAGTGTTAGATGCAACAAGAGTTGCCGAAAATATTGCTTACAATTACCAAACTCCAGAAAGTGCTATGAGTGCTTGGCTGAACAGCCCAGAACATAATTCCAATATTGAAGGTGATTTCACTCATATAGGTATATCAATTACCGTTGATGAAACATCTGGAAAAAAATATTACACCAATATGTTTATAAAGAAATAATAATTTGTTTAGTTTAATTTTAATATGCTTCAAAACCCATTCACTATAGTGGGTTTTTTATTTAAATCCTAATCTGGATTTTAATTTAAGAAATAATAATGAAATAGAGTAAGCATCATCTGAAGCAGAATTTCGTTCATTTAAAGGAATTTTATAATGCTTAACTAAATCTTCCAAAGAAAACGATTTGTTCGAAATGTCTATTAATTTTTGATGCATTATTTCTATATCTAAAGCTTCATTTTTTAATTTTCCGCATTCCATTTTTTCTAATACATTATTAATCATTTCGATGTCAAAATAAATTCGATGACCTACTAAAACTGCATTCCCTAAATAATCTACTAAAGCTTGTATCGCTTGAGGTTCCGCGAGTTTAGATAATTTACTTTCAATCAGAAATTCATTTGACAAACCGTTGTCGTGAAGGTATTTATATTGCAGAATTACAACTTCAAAATTATCTCCAATACGAATAATATCATTCACAACTGCTACAGCTCCAAAGGATAATATGACGTCTTTTTTTGGATTTAAACCCGTAGTTTCAGTACTTAAAATAACATATCTGTTGGATTTACTTTCAAATTTGGCCAAATATGATTTCCAAAAATCGGGATATTCCTTATTGATATTTTTTATCCAATCTAACATATTACGAAAATTGAGTTAGTTGGAATTTATCTTTAATCAATTCTTCTAATTCTTTCATTGGACCTAAGGCATTTTTTAATTTCTCTTTATCAACTTTTGAAAGTTCTTCTACATTTATGTAATCTCCAGTATTATCATTTTTTAGCCCTTCAAGTGTTCTGAATTTTGATAAAATTAAAAAAGCATCAGCACAATTTAAATAAATTTCAGAAAATTTAGGGTCAACAATTGCTAACTGTTTAAATCTCAGGTACGTATTATTTATTCCTTTCAAATTTAAACTTATTGCTAATAGTCGAGCACCATCAACTAAAGGCATTATTGCTCTGTTTTTAATATCAAATTTTCCTTTGTGTTCGCCTTCTTCTTCTAAATTAAATTTCTTAAAAAAGTTAATTGGCGCTTGTTTTCTCAAGGCATCATTTCCAAGGTAATCAAAGAATAAAGCATTGTTACTAATGTTCTTTATGATTAAATTATCTAGTGTGTCTTCAATTTTATTGTCACCAAATACTAATTCGTAATCAAAAAATATACTGCTAATATCATTTGATTTTTCGCCTGGTGTTTTCATCCAATTGTTATATTGTTTTATCCAATCCGACATAGATTTACACCAAAGCATATTGCTTGCCATATGGCCATTTGGACAAAAATTATAACCTACTTTTTCGAGGATGGAAGTAGCTCTCTTTGCTAATTTTAAAAAGTAATCTTTAACGTCTCTATATTTTTCAGCAGCTACATCTTCAAATATTAAGATACTATCCTGATCGGTTAATAAAAACTGTTCTTTTCTTCCTTGACTACCAATACTAAACCATGCAAATCGGGCTGGAGGTGAACCCAAATCAAGAATGGCTAATTCAATAGAGCGTTTAATGATGGCAATAATAATTTCTCCTGAAATATTATAAATATGAGGTAAAGGAATATTTTTGGCTATAGATGATTGAATTAAATCGGTTAATTTTTCTCTAACCAATTTAAGTTCTTTAGGCGAAAGTGAGCGCTTTATTTCTTTTATTAAAACTCCGGGGTTGTTAGCTTGTGCTACAATTAAATCATGCTCTGAAATTACCCCTTTAACTTCTGATCTGTCCGAACCATCAATTGTTACACAAAGATGACTTACATTATGTTTTAGCATTAAAAGTTGGGCTTCGGCTACAGAAACATTTTCAGGAACCGTGATTACTGGGGAAGACATAATCTTATCTATAGTTGAAATAAGCGGAAACCTACCATTGGCAATTTTAGATCTAAAATCGGTATCTGTAACAATTCCGATAGGATGACTTTGCTCTGTAACAACAACATTATCTGTTAGGTTTTCTGTCATAAGTTGTGCCGTATCCTTAACAATAGCTGAAATATTTACTTTTAATGGTGTTTTGTTATAAGCCAACGATTGAAAATACTGTATTTCATTTTGCTGGCCTTCGGTATAAACATTATCAGTAATTAGTTTTCCGCGATTTTCTTTATCAAAAGGATTTCTAGTATTAGTAGCAAAACTTTCCAGTAAGAAATCTAAAACTTGAGGATTTTGAGCTACAAAAGGTTTAAAAACAGTAATAGGTATGGCATAAACAATACTGTCTTCACGAGCTTTTGCTGTCATCATATAATTGTTTTTTGCAAAAAAAGGGCGCAAACCAAAAACATCTCCAGGATAACATTTGTTCAAAAGCGTTTCTTCAGCATCAGCAATAACAGAAAGATTAATCACACCAGATGCAACTACATAAAAGCTATCATGAAGTTTGTCATCTATTTGAAAAAGAATTTTGTGCTTATCTAAATTTATAACACCAATACTTGTAGCAACCTGTATTAGTTCTTCATGATTTAAATAACTAAAAGGAGAATATTCTTTTAAAAAGTTTGCAATATTTTCGGCAACAGAATTACTCATGTGTTTATTTTATTGAATATGAAGCGCATTTTATTACTGGACAAAAATAGTAAAGCTTTAGGGAAGAAGAAGTCTATTGTTAAAAACATTTGAAAACTATTTACTGGTAGACATAAACTAGATTTAGAAATATTCTATTTTACATAATATAAATTATAGTTCAAAAACAATATCATTTATAAATCATAAAATATATTATTTAATTAATTGATTTTTAAAAGTATAAACTAAATCTTTTAAAGTAATGATTTTAAAAATTAAGTTCTCTGTATTTTTTTCCTATGGCAATATTTAATTTTGTTTTATAATCTTCAATTAACCATTCGCGATAATTTTTACTCGTTTTACCCAAACAATTAACAAATCGTTTAATGCGACTTTCAATATCATCAGATAATAACTTAGAAAGCATTCTTGCCTGAACTAATTCGGTTGTATTTTCGATACACATTAAAGCATGTTGCTGAATGGATTTTTCAAGAACTTCTTTTGAACGTAAGTTTAGCGCAACACCTTTTTTAAATTCTTCTTCAATATCAATAGTAATATCTGCTGTTTTAGAAAACATCTTTCTGATTGAATCTGGCATAACATATTTAAAGTTATTTTCAATCTCTGCATCATCTCTAAGATTCTCCAAATAATATTCTGGAGATTTGAAAATATGTTGCCAATCTACAGGATCATTCCACAAACCAAATCGTAAAGCGTTATTTCCTAAATCAATAACTGTAAAACTATCTTTATTTGGTAATTTTCTAGAACCACGTCCAATCATTTGAAAATATAATGTTAAAGATTTGGTGGCTCGATTCAAAATAATACTTTCAACTGTTGGTTCATCAAATCCTGTAGTCAATATTCCAACAGAAGTCAAAATCGCATCCGGTGTTTTTTTAAACCATTGTAAAATCTCTTTTCTGTCTTCCACAGAAGTTGTATTGTCCAAATGTCTTATAGCATAGCCAGCTTCTCTAAAGGTTTCATAAACATATAAAGAAGTATTGATTCCATTGTTGAATATTAAAGTCTTTTTTCCTAATGATTTTTCGGCATATGAATGTAATAATTTTTCTTGCATTGCCATATTCATATACAAATCATCAGAAGATTTAACGGTGTAATCACCATTTATTCCAACTTTCAAAGATGTTAATCCAACGTCATAACTATAGGTTGTTGCTTTTGCCAAAAAACCTTTATCTATAAGAGATTGAATCGTATCACCCACTATAAGTTCACTATAATTATGATGCATTGGCAACTTAATATTGGAACTCAAAGGCGTTGCTGTAACTCCAAGTATAAAAGATTTCTTAAACGAACTCATTAATTTTCTAAACGAATTATAATGTGCTTCATCAATAATAACCAAACCAACATTGTCAATTAACAACTTCTCATCGTTCAAACGATTTTTTAGCGTTTCAACCATTGCTACAAAACAAGAATATTCATCTTGGTCGGGTAATTCTTTGATATTACTGTTAATGATTTTGTTCTTTACATCAAATCCTTTAAGCATTTTAGAAGTTTGCTTACAAAGCTCAATTCGATGTGTTAATACCACAACTTTTTTATCGTTTTTTGATAAATAACGTCTAACTATTTCTGAAAAAATTACAGTTTTTCCTCCGCCGGTTGGTAATTGATAAAGCAAATGATGATCACTAGGGGCATTATCTAACCGCTCAAAAATTTTGTCAATATCGCCCTTTTGGTAGCCGTAAAGCTCCTTTTTATCTTCAATTTCGGTAATAAAATCTTTTTGAGGCATGGCCATTTGTACAATTTTGCAAAAGTACATCTAAAAAAGAGTTATCGCCAAAATTAAATTGGTTATTTACAAAAAATTAATATTGAAAACGTTCCACCATAGCATTGAACTCATATTGATTAACCCAATTTTGACTAATAGTTTCATCCTTTATGGCCACTACTCTACTCTGAAATTCATTCAAAATTCCATGCTCTATCAAAAAACTAACTGTTTGTTGAAATGAACTTAGCATACTTTTGAAAAACAATTCTTGTTTTACAATCTTTTCCGAAGTAAATGTCTGGGCAATTTCAATATTGTAAAGCATTATATCAGCAATAATGAATACATCAACACCAAGTCTTATATAATGTTTAATAAACTTTTGAGCTACAGAACGCCGCATTTTAGGTTTTTTTCCTTTCACAGGATAATATTCATTAGATATTTTGAGCTTTGCTTCACGAAGTAATTTATCCTCATTGGGATTAAATACAAAATCATAATAAACTTTAACATCATTAAACTTATCATACAATTCAATGATTTGTTCTTCCAATTGCTCCTTATTTAGCTCGTTTAAGTATTTTTTAATAGCGCGTTTGCTCATTATCGAATTTTATATTTACAAAAGTAAATTACTTTATGGTTCTGTAGCTTTTAAAATCGATGATAATCATTATTTTTGCAGCATAAAATTATAGATGATGATCAAAATTTTCAAATTCATTGCCATAGCTGAAGGAATTTCTTATTTAGTACTTTTTTTTAACATGATAGTTACTAAACGTTTAAATCCAGAATTATATAAATTGTTACTTTATCCAATAGGTATGGCTCATGGACTATTGTTTATGTCGTATGTTGCTTTAGCGTTCATCATTTGGAAAAATCAGAAATGGACAATTAAAGAGTTTTTAATCGTTCAGGTTGCGTCACTTATTCCTTTAGGAACATTTTATATTGAAAAAAAATATTTAAAACATGCATAAACTAGTTGAAAAATTATTTTGCTGGTGCTATCCATTACTAAAAAAACTAGATTTTGGAGAAACAATTTCTGCCTATTTAAGTTTAGCAATCAACATAATTATACTTTCTATTTTATCCTATGTAATCTATTTGATTTTTAAATATATATTAGTTCGAACAATGATAGTTCTTGCTAGAAAGACAAAAACAAAATTCGATGATTTATTGGTATCCAATAAAACGGCTAAATACATTGCTCATTTAATTCCGTTGCTCTTTATCTATAAATCTGTTCCAATAATTCTCGAAAATTTTGTGTATTGGGAATCAATTTTCGGAAAGCTCGTTGAAATATATATTGTTTTGTTGACTTTATGGATTACAAAAACCATTTTTAATGCACTGCGAGATCATTTAAAACAAAACCAAAAATATAGTGACAAACCCATTGATAGCTATATTCAGGTAATAATGATAGTACTATGGATTTTTGCTTTTATTTTTGTTGTTTCCAAAATATTTGACATTACAACAGGAACAATGCTTGGAACTTTTGGTGCTATTTCAGCTATTATTATTTTAATATTTAGAGATACAATCCTTGGTTTTGTAGCTAGTGTACAAGTTTCATTAAACGACATGGTTCGCATTGGCGACTGGATAACGTTTGACAAATTTGGTGCCGATGGAGATGTAATTGAAATCAATTTGGCTACAGTAAAAGTTCGAAATTTTGATAACACCACCACCACTATACCAACCTACAGTATGATATCAGATTCTTTTAGAAACTGGCGTGGTATGTTAAATTCAGATGGCCGCCGGATAAAAAGACATATTTTAATTAAAGTAAACAGTATTCGGTTTTTAGATGAAAAAGAACTTCAGGATTTAAAAAAAATACAATTGGTTAGTGGTTATATAGATCATCGTCAAACCGAAATTGATAAATATAACAAAACACATCAAATTGATAAATCTATTTTAATTAATGGTAGAAACATGACGAATTTTGGTTTGTTCCGAAAATATATAACACAATATTTAAGTCATTATCCAGGTTTAAATAAAGAAATGATTTTACTGTGTCGTCAGTTACAGCCAACTTCACAAGGAGTTCCATTAGAGATTTATACTTTTTCAAATGATAAGCGTTTCGAAAATTATGAATACATAATGGCAGATATTTTTGACCATATTTTTGCTTCAGTTCGCTTTTTTGATTTAGAAATTTATGAAATGCCTTCTGGGAAAAACGATTTCGTTGAATAATTGTTTGTAATTGCATTAATTCTATGTATAAAAAAAGTTGATTTTTAATTTGAAAAATCTATATTTGTATCGATTTTAACACTTTATTAATTATTGTAAATCAAACCATATGAAGAATTACCTACTATTATTAATAACATTGTTTTGTGTTTCCTTATCATCTAATGCCCAAAAAGATGGAAAAAAAGGCAAAAAAGATTTAGATCTTATTTCAACTGAACCAGACAAAGAACTTACTGGTGAATATATCAATAGATGGTCTGTTGAAGCTGATTTTGGTCAAGCCAAAGGTTTAAAACCATATACAGAAGGATATTTTGGTAATAATCCAAAAAAAGTCTTAGGAGGAATTCCAATTAATCACTTTGGGGTTGGAGTTAGATATATGTTTAGTCCAAAATTTGGAGTGAAATCTAACTTCAACTGGGACAATCTACAAGAACAAAATGGCTCTGGAAGTAAAGCGTTTCAAATGGAGCATATCCAATTGTCTGGAGAAATAGTTGTCAACTTGATACAAAGTCATTCCAAAAGATTTGGTTTGTTATTTCATATCGGATTACAAGCTTCTATAATGACACCTAAAATGGGACCTATAGTTGGTCATCATGAATGGAATGCTGGTGTTGTAGGTGGATTAACACCTCAATTCAGAATTTACAAGAATATAAGCACTTTTCTTAATATCGTACTTAACTCTAATATGAGACAACATCTCAATTGGGATGGTGTGAGTTACTCTGATGACGCAAATAACTTAACTGGTAGTTTGGTAAGAACAACATTAGGTATTTCAGTTTCTTTAGGAAAAGGAAAAATACATGGCGATTGGGCAATTATTAAAGATAGAAATGAAGTAAGACTTGATTCACTTAATAATAGAATTGGCGAAATAGAAGAGTTAATGAATGATAGTGATAAAGACGGTGTTCCAGATTATTTAGATGTTGAACAAAACTCTATTACTGGCGTGGCTGTTGATACCAAAGGAAGAATGGTTGATAAAAACAACAATGGTGTTCCTGATGAATTAGAGAAATATGTGAATAGTTCTATTAGTGAAAATAATAAAAGTAATATAAATGCTGCCTCTGACAATGCCATATCTCAACTTATAAACGAAGGATATATAGCTGTATATTTTGATTCTGGTAAATCACAACCAAATAATGCTTCTGCAAATGATATTGGATATGTCTTAAACTACATGAAGAATAATCCAGATAAATCTTTAGATATTACTGGTTATGCGGATGAAATTGGAAGTAGTGAATTAAACAATAAATTAGCTAAAGATAGAGCTCTAAATGTCAAAACTATCTTAACAAAAGCAGGAATTAGTGAGTCTAGAATTAATATCTTATCTAATGGAGAAGATAATTCTGTAGATATAAAATCAGATTATGCAAGACGTTTAGTGCGTAAAACAATCTTCAAAATCAAATAATAATTAACAATTAATTATTAATAACTATAATTAACCTCTGTTTTTTAACAGAGGTTTTTTTTTAACTTTCAAATAAAAACATGGAAGCTAGAGATACTCATGTACTTGAACTAAGAGGAGAAACCTTTGGTATTACAAATAGTCAATCCTCAACTGAAGAACTTTTTCAAAATAATACCCTTCGCCCTATTCTTAAATTGCAAAATGATTTATTCATTCAAGTGTTTATTAATTATGCAGTAAAACAAAAAAATGTTTTTTTTAGTCTGAGTCCCGAAAAAAAAAATGATGTATAT
>Ga0315902_10003263_pt1 | contig 24426 bp, 20 predicted proteins | sample LakEriMetagenome_9_FD_203523 | JGI IMG/M metagenome (GOLD analysis project Ga0315902, IMG submission 203523) | Freshwater fungal communities from buoy surface, Lake Erie, Ohio, United States - Buoy 12 MA117 | ecosystem: Environmental > Aquatic > Freshwater > Lake > Lake biofilm | place: USA... | reverse complement strand
TAAAGCTGTTGGTTGGGTATGGTTTCTGAACATACCAAGCCTGCCGACCTCAATAACTTGTCAAACTTTATTTTTGTAAATCTATGAGAATAAGTGACTTATGTGCTTAAATTGACGCGAATGGGCATACGGTAAAATGTCCAACCCGTGGCTGACTCGCGCAGAGCGAGGATGGCGGATTTGTTATCCCAACCTGTGGCCCAGATCGGATCGGTGGCAGGGTTTGCGCTGCCATGAATTCCTCCGCGACCCGTCACTTCGGTGAACTGGTTGCGACGCACGACTTTCCACGTGTCCGATTTTCCATCCCACTCGGCCAGCACGCCGGAAGGGATGCGTGGATTGGAGAGTGCTTCTTTGGATTTTTCACCATTGTTAGAATAGATCAACACGCCTTGGCCAGAATACAAACCTTTGCCGTGATAACCGGGAAGATTGGCAAAGCGACGACCCTCGGGCGGCTTACCTTTTTGTTCTTGTGAATCGGCAAACAACTCGGTGAACGAGAGTGTTTTCACATCCACTTCGTAGATGCCCTCTTCCATGGTCGCTAAATAGATTTTTCCGGTTGGATCGGTTAAATGGCGGGCGTTGCCAGTGTGGCGGCCCGGCATTTTATCGTAGGGAATTGCTCGGACTTCGCCGGTTTTGCCGACTGCGTAGGGCCCGATGAAAAGTTGTTCGGATTCCTTGTGGATCATCCGATTGGCGGGTGTGCCACCGATAGATTCGGGGTGGATAGTTTGGGTGAGATCTTTTGAAATTGAGTAGAGTTTGTCATCTGAGCCCTTGGGTTGGTGCGGCGCGTAGGTGACCACCCAGAGTTTATCTGCCCAAGGCACGACCGCACCAGTTCCGCATTCCTTCTGGGAGTTAAACATCGCGAGATGCGGATAAATCCCTGAGAGCTCAGATGGCGCGGCCTTGCAAGCGATAGCGGATAGGGCAAAAAACAGGGCGATGGGTTTCATCATTTGAATGGATGGTATGCGAGCATCTGATACTGGATAGATGGTAAATTCTTTCGACCAAAAGGCAAAGCATGGTGGGGGATTGAATCCGTCATGCAATCAAATCAAACCTATTTTTCTCTGGGTATGGCGGATGAAAATTGAGGGAAGAATCGGATAGTATTCTAGTCCTTTCATCTACGCCGCGATTAGCTCATTGCTGCAAACCAGCGAGGTTCATTACCGGGCTTCCATTTGATGCTGCATCCACTGCTTGGGAGACCTCTGGCGGGTGGTTGGTCGGTAAGGAGGGAATTTATCGCCGTGATGAGATCCGCACCGTTTGCGGCGACACCTGAATCCGGGCGTGATTCATCAAACTGTCCAGTATAGATGATTTTGCCTTCACCATCGATGAGGAAGAAATCTGGGGTGCAGGCGGCTCCGTAGGATTTCGCGATCATCTGGGTTTCGTCAATCAGGTAGGGGAAATCCCAACCGTATTGACTCGCGAACTCTTTCATGGGCTCTGGGCCATCCTGAGGGAATTTTTCAATATCGTTGGAGTTAATCGCAACGGTGTTTACTCCATGCGCAACATACGTTTTAGCAAATTGTCCAAGTGCCTTGGCGATATGTATCACGTAAGGACAATGGTTGCAGGCAAACACAATCACCGTCCCGTTTTTCCCTGCCACATTCTTCAGCAAATGCTTTTTTCCCCATGCATCTGGCAACTCAAAGCCAGGTGCTATGTTGTTAAACCTCAGTTCGAAAGTCGATGTTGCTAAGGACATGTGGGACTTCTAAGCATGGATTAAAAAATCCGCAATAGGAGTCTTGTAGTTAATTTGAGTTTTATCTTTGGGAATTAGCGGTTACCTCGTGAGTGTGCTTACGCCTGCCGAACAAGCCAGATACTCACGCCACCTCCTGATTCCGGAGATAGGCGAAAGCGGCCAAATACGCCTGAAAAACGCCTCAGTGCTCTTGATTGGTACAGGTGGACTAGGCTCTCCGGCGGCCCTTTACCTTGCGGCGGCAGGGGTTGGAAAACTCGGCTTGGTCGATCCCGATACGGTTGATATCTCCAATCTCCAGCGCCAGCTCTTACACAGCGATGCCACCATTGGGGTCTCCAAACTCGATTCCGCAGCTGAGCGCCTGCGTGAGACCAATCCACACCTTGAGCTTGAACTCTTTCCCGTACGCTTCACGCCTGACAACGCACGCTCGATTGCTGAAAATTATGACATCATCATCGATGGCTCGGATAATTTCCCCACGCGTTTCCTTTCAAATGACACGGCGTTTTTTCTGAAAAAGCCGCTCGTCTACGGAGCGATTCATCGTTTCGACGGACAGATGACCGTATTCGCGCCGCATCTTGGCGGGCCGTGTTATCGATGTTTGTTGCCGGAAATTCCACCACCGGGCGCAGTGCCGAATTGCGCGGAAGCCGGAGTTCTCGGTGTGCTGCCGGGGATCATCGGTTCGCTCCAAGCGATGGAGGCGATCAAACTCATCCTCGGCATCGGCGAAGTCCCTGTCGGAAAACTTTTGATCTACGATGCCTTACGTACTTCATTTCGTTCCATTAAACTTTCCAAAGATCCCGCATGTCGACTCTGCGGAGAAAATCCAAATATCCTTTCCATAAAGAATTCCGAAACCACCGCAAATCCGTCCTGCCAAATCCACGATCCCACCATGAAATCCATCTCCGCCGCCGAACTTAAAGACCGCCTCGATTCAGCAAACCTCAACGCATTGCTCATCGATGTCCGTGAAGAAGGGGAATGGCAGGTTGTAAATATTCCCCAGGCAAAACTCGTGCCCTTGCAAACCATTCCAGCTTACGCGCCCAATCTCCCGAAAGATCAGGAAATCATCATTCACTGCAAAGCCGGCATGCGTTCCGCTAGAGCTTGCGAATATCTCATGTCGATCGGCTTTGATAATGTCACCAACGTGGACGGAGGAATGGATGCTTTTCAGAAGTTGTAGGGAGTGGGGCGACTAGCCTACAGCATTTCCTAGTAAAACAGCGTCTCTTGCTGCTTTATGAGAGCTAAGCTTCATTGAGATGTGCTTTTTGAGAACTCGACATTTCATTCCAAGGACGTATGTCTTTAGATGAATCGTAATTTTTCATCAAAAAATCCATCCAAAGAATATGAAACTCATTCTTACCTCCTTGATTCTTGCTATCAGTTTAGCCGGCGCTAACGCAAAAGAGATCGCGCATAAAGTAGTCATCAAGAGTATCGAGACAGTGATTCAGCAGACTCCTGAGTTTCAAGTTAATGGAATAAAAGATAAAAAATTTAATCCGCGTCATTGGTTGGAGATTGAAGCGGAGCTTGAGGTCCAGACGACCAACGATAAGGGTGAGCTAGATACAAAAGGATTCATCCCAGAGATAACGGCAAACTGGTTTGTGATCATCAAGGATAAACAGAGTGGGAAACCAATCATGCTTAACGGTAAGGCGACGTTCCGAGAGATCCGAACCAAGGATAAGAAGGCCTATGTGAGTGCCTACATCAGCCCAGACACTTTGGAGAAACTAACGGGAGAAAATAAACCCAGTGATAAAGATATTGAAGGTGTGGCTTTGGTGATTTCGGGTCCTGGGATCGTTAGCGAAGGTGAGCATAAAAAAGGCCTTCAAAAAGCCACAGTACATGAAGACACTCAGTGGTGGTCGGGTAGTCAGTATAAGACAATGGATGGCGCTGTTCTGGCAAAATCGAAAACCCCATTCGCACCGCTTTGGACAGATCGCTATCCGGTCGAGAAGCCGGAATTGTAAACCATGCATTCCCTAACAAAAATCACATTTCTTTTTCTTCTTTTCACGATCTCCTCCATCGCTGCACCAGAGAAAAAGGTCATCGATGGGGTGACGTATCACATTCTGAAGGTCACGCCGGATCGGATTCAGTTGTTGTGGAAGAGTGATGATGGTCAGCAGTTGAGAACCTTTCCGGCTGCATCGAAATTTCTGAAAGGGAAGGGGATAGCGGTGGAGACTTTGATGAATGGAGGAATTTTCGAACCGGGTGGTATTCCCAGTGGCTTGCTGGTGCAGGATGGAAAAGAAATGAACCCCGTGAATCGGAATAAGGGCGAGGGAAATTTTTTCCTGCAACCGAATGGGATTTTTCTGATCTCTGATAAAGGTGCAGCGGTGATTCGCACGGATGAATATCCGCAGAAAAATGTCATCGTGAAACAAGCCGTGCAGTCCGGACCCTTGTTGTTGAGAGGTGGAAAAGTTCATTCGGCGTTCAATGCTAACTCAACATCAGAACTGCACCGCAACGGCGTGGGCGTGTCGAAGACAGGTGAAGTGGTTTTCGTGATGACCGATTTCCACTCCGAGAAATTTGTGAACCTTCATCAGTTTGCGATGTTATTCAAATCCCTCGGTTGTGATGATGCGTTGTTCCTAGATGGTGATATCAGTCAAATGCGCTCTGGTGCAGATATGGAAAAGCAAAGCAATAGCTTTGGCTCGATCTTCGCGGTGGTGAAAGCGAAGGAATGATCTAATAACTTCTTTGGTTGGTTTTTTATCTCGCGCAAAGTCGCAAAGACGCCAAGTGAGATAGATTAAGTAGAGTGACTCAAAAAAGGGAAATTGAGTTAAGCATATTTAAAACCATTCATGATCATTTCGAATCAAACTCTTCCTTTGCGTCTTTGCGACTTTGCGCGAGACCCTCTTCTTCACATTTTGACCGCCTTGAGCCCTAGGAATAAGGGAAACTCCTCCGCTGCCTTGTGCTCCGCTTTACTGAACGGACCGACCTGTGATCTGCGGTGTGAGAAAAGCTCCGTGCATTTCGTGACGCCCATGCCTGCGGAGCCGATGGCTGTTAGAAGATCTGCGAGAGGTCGATGATAAAACACGGTGCCTTCCCCTGTGTTAAGACCGGGTCGGGTTTGGATCGCGATCTCAAGTGCGGACCCGTATTTATCTAATCGCCGAAATTGAATTTTCTGATCACCATCCCAGCCCCAATGACTTTCTTTGGGAATGCGGAAACACGGATGCATCATCACGATCGCGAAACTTCCACCTAGTTTGAGCGCTGCGGAAACATTTTTCATCAGCGCCTCAGCATCCGGCACATCATGCACTGCCATCACGCAGGCGGCTTTGTTAAAACTTCCATCCGCCCACGGCGCTTTACCACACGCATCGGCAACTTCGAAACTCACTCGCGTTTCATTACTGTGTCGCTGCCGAGCTGCGGAAATGAGTTTCTCACTCGCATCCACTCCATGAATTTTTCCCGCTCCCGCGCTGAGCAAATGTTTCACCAGCACGCCCTGTCCGCAGCAGACATCAATCACGGCATCGCCTTTTTGGATATCCAGTAAGGCCATGACACCAGGTAAAATCACATTTTGATGATAGTCCGATCCATCTGCACCCACGAGTTTGTCATACCATCCCGCAACCCCGTCCCAGCCACGGTCATTTCCGGGCTTAGGAAGCCCGCCAGCGCTTGGTTTGCCGGCGAATATCTTCGCAGGGATATACCCTTTTGGGGCTCCTTTGTGGGGAAAGGGTTTTCCTCTACGTTTACCGTCGTGACGTTCCATTTCCGCAAATAAGCCCTGATCTGCTGGCTCTGGCGATGAAAAATCCATCGCGAGACATGGGATTTCTCCCCAAATTCATGATTCTATAGGGAATTACAGCTTTCTTAATAAAAAATCACTTTTATCGCATGAAATTCGTTGACCCAAAGTTAAACCTATGTTATCTTATGACTGTCGCAAGACAAAGCGGCTCGACTGAACGTCCCTTTGGGTTTTGGGTTTTTCCCGGGGATAATCGGTCGAGCCGCTCTTTTTTTGCCCAGATGGGACGATGGTTTTTTTAAACCACGAAAAGCACGAAGGACACGAAAGTTTCAGAGAGACCCATTAGCCCTTTTCGATGCATTCGATTATTAGCTATCTCTATTTCGTGTCCCTCGTGTTTTTCATGGTTAAATTCTTATCTTCATTCGCGGTTGATAATAACGAATCTCACGCTCCGTCCTTGATATGTGACGCGTAGGTTCTCTAATGGCTGCATGGCAATCGTTTGGTGCAACGGAAAATTTCTAGAGGAGACCGAGTTTCGGGTTTCTCCTTCTGACCGCGGTCTATGTTATGGATTTAGTTTGTTTGAGACCATCCTAGCAGTCGATGGCCAACCTCAACTTCTTATTGAACATTTGAGAAGATTAAAAAGCGGACTGTTGCGATTGAATATTCATAACGTTGAGATCGATGAGTCCGGACTGCGGCAAGTCATGGTCGGCTTGTTAAAGCGTAATGGAATGGACACTGGCATGGCGAGAATACGTTTTGCAATTAGCATGGGATTGGGTCCGATAAATCTAACAGATAGTGGTCAAGCGTGGGAATGGATGACCACTTCAAAAGTTGAGCTAACTGAAGAAAGCTTGCGTCTAACAATTGCGCCTTGGCGGAAGGATAATGAAAGCATGTTGCGTGGCATGAAGACTGGAAATTATGCTGAGCATCTTATAGCACTCGATATGGCGCGCCATGAGGGCTTTGATGAAATGTTGTTTTTCAATACCTCGGATGAACTATGCGAGGCAGCGATGGCGAACGTGTTCCTGATTCGAGGCAAGGAGCTTTACACGCCCAGCCTGGATAGTGGCTGCCTGCCTGGAGTGACCCGCGAGCTCATCATCAGGCTAGCAGCGGATAAACGCATCCCGTGCCATGTCAGAGCTCTCAATAAAAAGGACATCATGAAGGCAGACGGAATTTTCCTGACCTCTTCGATCAAAGGCCCAGTATGGGTTTCCTCGTTCCAAGGCAGCGCCTACCTAGTGCATCCGCTTTTCAGTGCGATCCGGACCCTGTGGTTGGAAAATATGAAGAAATGAACCACGGATGGACGCGGATTCACGCGGATGGGATGTGAAAATTACTATCAATCCAAAGCATATTTCATACTTCAGGATCAAAGATCATGGCTTTAAAACCAGATTTTATCCGCGTCCATACGTGTTTATCCGTGGTTCTCTTCCTAATTTAGCCAATATTCCTTCCTTGTGAATGAATGTTGTAAACAACCCCGAGGATTTTTCCTTCCCGAACGCAGGGTCTATCGTTCACTATTCTCTCTGTAACCCCAACACTAACCAAAATTATGTCACGTCCAGTCACACTTTTCACAGGCCAATGGGCCGATCTTCCACTCGAAAAACTTGCGCCGCTCGCTGCTGAAATGGGCTACGACGGCCTTGAGCTTGCTTGCTGGGGAGATCACTTCGATGTTGCTCAGGCGAATTCGAAAAAGAATTACATCAAAGAAAAATGGGAACTCCTCGCCGATCACGGCCTGACTTCCTACGCGATTTCCAGCCACCTCGTCGGACAAGCGATTTGCGACAACATCGATGAGCGCCACAAAGCCATCCTTCCTCCACACGTTTGGGGTAAAGGTGATGCAGAAGGCGTCCGCAAGCGTGCCGCAAAAGAAATGATCGATACCGGAAAAGCCGCTCGTAAATTTTTCAACGCCAAGCCAGGTCGCAAAGGCAAAGACGAATTCCCAGCAGTGGTCAACGGTTTCACTGGTTCTTCCATCTGGCATGGCCTCTATGCTTTCCCTCCTACCAGCCAAGCATTTTACGAAAAAGGTTTCCAAGATTTCGCCAAACGTTTCACTCCTATCCTCGATGCGTTTGATAAAGAAAACGTCAACTTCGCTCTCGAAGTTCACCCAACCGAAATCGCCTTCGACATCGCCACCGCACAACGCGCGCTCAAAGCGGTGAAAAATCACAAGCGCTTCGGGTTCAACTACGATCCATCTCACCTCGGTTACCAAGGGGTCGATTATATCAAATTCATCCGCGAACTCGGACACCGCATCTATCACGTACACATGAAAGACGTATGGTGGGGTCACGGTGACGGTTCCGTCGGCGTGTTCGGTGGCAGCACCGACTTCGGCGATTCTCGCCGCTTCTGGGATTTCCGTTCGCTCGGCCACGGCGACATCGAGTTCGAGGACATCATCGTCGCGCTCAATGATCTCAAATATGCAGGTCCTCTCTCCGTTGAGTGGGAAGACATCCGCATGGATCGCGTCCACGGTGCTACCGAGGCAGCAGCATTTGTTAGAAATGTTGACTTCCCAGGCTCCAATGTCGCATTTGACGCCGCATTCGACAAATCCAACCAATAATACTTATGTCACTCAAAGTAGGAGTAATCGGTGCCGGCTGGATGGTGAAATACCATGCCGCAGGCTTTCGCGCAGCGGGTGCAGATATCGTCGCTGTTGCGGATCCGTTGCCAGGCGCAGCGGAAAGCGCAGCCAAGCAATGGAATATCGCAAAGACCTTCGATTCGGTCGATCGCATGTTGGCAGAAGCTCCGGAACTTGATGCGGTCAGCATCATTGTTCCTAACAAGTTTCATGCTCCACTCGCGATCCAGTGCCTCAAAGCAGGCAAACACGTATTCTGCGAAAAGCCACCCGGCTTGAACGCAGCTGAAGTGGCGGAGATGATCGAAGTTGCGAAAGCATCTGGCAAAAAGCTGATGTTCAATTTCAACAACCGCGCTCGTCCTGAATCGCAAGCGATGAAGAAATACGTCGATGACGGCACGGTCGGAACGATCAATTCCGCTCAAGCAAAATGGATACGCCGCACCGGGATTCCTGGTTTCGGCGGTTGGTTCACCACCAAGGCGATGTCCGGCGGTGGCGCGACCATCGATCTTCTTCACATGATCGATCTTGCGCTCTACCTCATGGGCTATCCTGAGCCAGCTCACGTTTTAGCGAACACCTTTGACACGCACATCACCGATCCCGGTTTCAAAGGTCCTTGGGGCATCCCTGACCGCGAAGGCGGCACCACGGATGTGGAATGCGCGGCTCACGGTTTTGTTCGTTTCAAATCTGGCCAAGTTCTCAGTCTCCAAGTTTCTTGGGCGGAAATGGTCAAACGCGAGGAAGTATCTGTTGTTTTCCAGGGCAGCAAAGCCGGCGGAAAAGTCGAGCGCCTGTTCGGTCGCGATGGTTTGGATGAAACCGCCATCGATACCTGCGAGCTCTACGTTCAGGAAAACGGCAATAGTGTGAATCGGACGATTATCACTGAAGCATGCGAAGACATGGGCCGCATCGGCTCCGCTTCCAACTTCATCCAAACGATCAACGGTACCGCTCAACCTTTCAACACTCCGGAACAAGCACACAAACTGATGTGGATCATCGATGCTCTCTACGAATCGGCCAAAACCGGTAAGCCAGTGAGCTACAAGTAATCGCTTCCATGCAGGAAAATCTCCAATCAACGGGCGGGCAGGATCATTCCAGTCCGCCCGTTGCTGCAGACATGCTCATCGTGCTGTGCACTTTCCCCGATGCCGAAACCGCGAGGCACATTTGTTCAGAAATCATCTCCGCAAACCTCGCCGCCTGCGTGAATATCATTCCCGCTGTGGAATCGATTTATCGTTGGCAAGGGAAGATCGAGCAGGCATCCGAGGTATTAGCGATTTTCAAAATTGCAGCCATAGGATTTAAGCAGTTCGAAACCGAGTTGTTAGAAAAACATTCCTACGAAACACCCGAGATTATCGGAATTGCTCCAGATCAGGTTTCGGGAGAATATTTGAAATGGGTTTTGAGTGAGCGTTGAGAAAGGTCTCACGTCTTTTAGATGAATAGCGATTAACCGTTTTGATTAGGGTCGGCTAAGGCGTGGCGACCCTATCTTTTATTTGCCCTCTGGAATCGAGTGATAAATCTCCTCGAGAGCCATCACGGTGTAAGCGGTGACGAGCACAGGGTTGGATTCCATCCAGCGGCCGTTGTCGTTGACCCATGAGCCGTTTTCACGTTGTGAGGAGAGGAGTTTACCAGCGAGGTCTTTTCTCCAGTCGGCTTCTTTACCGTCTGCGAGTTTGAGCTTGTCGATACCAGCAGCGTTGAGAGCTTTGGCCATTGTTTGATAGTAGTAGTAAAGACCTTCTGCGCCCATGTTAGGGTTTTCGTTCACGGTGTAATTTTTACCGAGCCATTCTTTAACCGCCACAACGCGTGGATCGTTGGCTTCGAGTTTAGCGTAGATAAATGAGAGCAGGCCTGCGTAGGAGATGGAACCGTAAGAACGGAGAGCCACTTTGCCATCGGCGGTGACGTCTTCACCTGCTTTGGAACTTCCTGGGGTGTAGACGAATCCACCTTTGTTTTTTGCATCATCCGATGCCCATTTTTGATCGTTGGTGGCGGTGAGGTTCTGGCTGCGGGAAAGGAAGGTAAGTGCAGCATCCCAGTTCAGCTTTGGCTCATCGGCGTAGTTGCCGTCCTCGATGATTTTATCGGAAAGCGCGATCGCTTCGATGGCGAGGTAGGTGTTAGACATATCGGTTTCAGTGTCCTTGGAGCCGTAACCGATGCCACCATCGTTTTGGTTATCAGTTTTACCTTTTTCGCCGATATCCCATTGGCTGCCGATCAGTTGGCGGCGGGCTTTGACGATAGCGGGTTCAAATTCTTTGCGTCCGGCAGAGGAGAGAGCGGTGACGGAGGTGGCGGTATTGTAAACTTTCAGGCCACGGTTGTAGATGCCGCCGTCTTCTTTTTGTTGAGCGAGGAGCCAATCGAAACCTTTTTTGAGGTGATCGGGAAGTTTGCCATCGGCTGGAAGCTCAAGGTTGGGGTCGCGGACTGCGGCGGTAAGTGCGAGAGCGGTGAAGGCCGGAAGTCCACCATCGTCCCAGTAACCTTTTTCTTTTTGCTGTTCGGCCAACCAAGCATTGCCACGAGCGATCGCTTGGCCGACTTCGTTTTTGATTGAGCGATACTCATTGTTCTGGGCTTGGGAAATGCCAGCGGTGAGAGCGAGAGTTAGAAGAATGTTTTTCATGGGGTGAAAAGGTGGGTTCAGTTGGTTCGGCTAAGTTAACGTGAGAAAACTCGTGTTTCTTTGCTTAGAGAGAATCTAAGCCCGATATTTGTTTCTGAAACTCTTATTTTTCGGTGGAAAAGCTGTATTTGGGCGGTTTTTGCCCAAGCCCAGAAATCCCATGGGCAATTTTTGACCATGAGGGTCGCTGGGGAGACGTCTCGCGCAAAGCCGCAAAGACGCCAAGGAAGAGTGGACTACGGATGAGTGACGACTTCAGACAGAAAATTTCAGGCAAAAAAATGAGAGGGATGGCTGGGGTTGATATCATTTTAACCACGGAATGCACGGAGTACACAGAGTGAAGAATTAAAATGAAATCCGACAATAAAGCGTGGAAGCAACCATTCCGTGCTTTCCGTGGTTCAATATCTTGTTTTTCACCCAAATTTATTCTGTCCGAGGTCTTCTCTTCCTTGGCGTCTTTGCGGCTTTGCGCGAGATCCTCACAAAATCCCTCTGGCTTTGAGGTTATTGAGTCTGTGTCCGACATCGACCAAGCCATCGATGATGACCTGCGTGTAGCTGCGGCCGTCGGTAGTGTCGATGCCGTGGCCCGGCTCAAGATCGCGGAGCGGCTGGAGGGCGGGGTCGTCGTGGCGGAAGGCCTCGACGAAAACAGTTTCAAGTTTACCGGTTTTGGCGGCGGCGAGAAGAGTTGCACCTATCCAACCATCGTCGGTGCTCAGGCAACCGCGGGTGGTTTTAGCGGAGGCATGGAAAATGCCCATGTGATTGGCTGCAGCGAGCTCGGCGATGAGGCCTTGGTTTTCCTCGATGGAGAGACCGGAGTCGCCCATGTGTGCGGAGTCGATGAGGAGTTTGAAATAATCGCGACCGAGTTCTTTGTTGATGGCTTTGATGAAAGCGGCACCGCGCTTGATGTTGGTAAACGTTTTGAATTCACCTGGGCGGAGGAATTCGATGTGCCAGGAGGTGATGTTAGAATCTAACAATCCGGTTTCCTTGACCGCGCGGACGTGAAGTTTGACGTTTTGTGCGATGGCGGCATCGAGATTCATATCGACCGGGCCGTTCATCCATTCCTCGATGGATGTGGAACCTACTGTGACCGCGCCGTGGGCAATTGCGGCTTTGAGAGATGGGACCAGTTGGGCAAGCACTGCGTCTTCGTCGGCGGGGTTCATGGGGTTAGCGCCGCCGACCATCATGATAAGGTGGACTTCGAGATTCAGGGCTTTGAGTCCGGTCACGAGTTCGGCGATATCAGCTTCGCCTGTGCCAGGAAAAAGGGACACCTGAACGCAAGTGGGGCGGACAGGAGAGAGTGAACAAATGCGATCCATCTCCGCAACGACGGCGGTGCGGCCATCGGCTTCACGGGGCAGGCAACCATTTGAGTCTGGAACGAGGCCGGCGATGAAGCCGAGATGAGTAGGGACAACGCCGAGTGCGATGTGGGTTTTGAGAGTGAAGGGCTGAGACATGGAAGGTTTCTAAACTTCAAGTTTCAAAATTCAACTTTTAAACCTCACATGCAGAATGATTTAAACGGAGAGTCGGAGAAAACGGAGGTCACCGAGGATTAACAAATGTTTGAATTTCAGAAGAGTTGATCACCTTAAATGAAAAATCGAATCCTGAGATTTTACTCCGTTATCTCCGTTTTCTCAGCTTCTCCGTTTAGGTTTTTAGACAAACAAAAAAACCCGCACCGGAGGGCCGATGCGGGTTTTAAAGTGGTTAGCTTTGGGCGCTTATTTGCCAGCGCGGAGAGCTTCTTCACGGGCTTTCGCCTTCGCGATCACTTCGTCCGACACGTTTTTCGGGCAAGGTGCGTAGTGTGAGAACTCCATGGAGAACTGACCACGACCCGAGGTCATGGTGCGAAGGTCACCGATGTATCCGAACATCGCGGAAAGCGGAGCTTCGGCTTTGACGCGAACGCCACCTGGAGTTGGCTCTTGGCCTTGGATCATGCCGCGGCGGCGGTTGAGGTCGCCGATGACGTCACCGACTTTTTCTTCGGGAGCGAAGACGTCGAGTTTCATCATAGGCTCAAGGATTTGCGGACCAGCTTTCGGCATGGTTTCGCGGTAAGCTGCTTTCGCAGCGATTTCGAACGCGATGTTGCTGGAGTCAACTGCATGGAAACCACCTTCGTTGAGGGTGACTTTGAAGTCCAAGCAAGGGTAACCCGCAAGAGGTCCTCTATCGATGGAGGTTTTGAAGCCTTTTTCCACTGCAGGGATGAATTCTTTCGGGATACTTCCGCCGACCACTTTGGATTCGAAAATGAAACCGGAACCTGGCTCGCCGGGCTCGATGGTGTAGTCGATTTTCGCATACTGACCAGAACCACCGGACTGCTTCTTGTGGGTGTAGCTGTCATTGACAGAGCGTGTGATGGTCTCGCGGTAGGCAACCTGTGGAGCACCAACGGTAACTTCCACTTTGTGCGTGCGCTTGAGGATGTCGATTTTGATGTCGAGGTGAAGCTCGCCCATGCCTTTGAGAATCATCTCGTTGGTTTCCTCGTCGGTCTCAACGCGGAACGATGGATCTTCCTGAATCATTTTGCCGATCGCGTTCGCAAGTTTCTCGGCGTTCGCTTTGTCCTTAGCTGCAACAGCGATGGAGATAACTGGATCTGGGAATACCATCGGCTCGAGAGTCGCTGGTTTTTTTTCATCGCAAAGGGTGTGACCCGTCTGAACGTTTTTGAGTCCGACGATGGCGACGATGTCACCCGCTTGTGCGGAATCAACTTCGTTGCGGTCATCGGCGTGCATTTCCACCATACGGGAAACACGCTCGGTTTTGCCAGTGAAGGAGTTGAGAATGGTGTCGCCTTTTTTGATCGTGCCGGAATAGATACGAGTGAAGGTAAGAGCACCAAATTTGTCGTCCATGATTTTGAAAGCAAGCGCACGGAGCGGCTTGGCAGGATCGGAAGTTGCGAAGAGACCGGTTTCGTTACCTTCTGCATCGACTTCTGGAAGTGGTTTCACTTCGAGCGGGGAAGGGAGGTAATCGACCACCGCGTCGAGCACGAGTTGGAGACCTTTGTTTTTGAACGAAGATCCGCAGTAAGTTGGGAAGAATGCGAGATCGATCGTGCCCTTACGGATGCACTTTTTGATTTGATCGATGGTCGGCTCTTTGCCTTCAAGATAGGCTTCCATGATTTCGTCGTCTTGTTCGACGGCGGTTTCGATGAGGGCTGCGCGATACTCCTTGGCTTTTTCAACCATGTCGGCAGGGATTTCCTCGATTTTGAAATTTTCTGGCTGTCCGGATTCGTCCCACACGTGAGCTTTCATCGTGAGAAGATCCACCACGCCGATGAAATCGGATTCAGTGCCGATTGGTAGAACCATCACAAGCGGATGTGCACCGAGAATTTTTTTCACCTGTGCGGTGACGCGATAAAAATCAGCACCGATACGGTCGAGCTTGTTCACGTAAATGACGCGGGAAACTTTTGAATCGTTCGCGTAACGCCAGTTGGTTTCGGATTGTGGCTCAACACCGCCGGATCCGCAGAAAACGCCGACGCCACCGTCGAGAACTTTAAGCGAGCGATAAACTTCGATCGTGAAGTCAACGTGTCCTGGAGTGTCGATCACGTTGAACTGGTGACCTTTCCAAAAACAAGTGGTCGCAGCGGATTGAATCGTAATACCGCGCTCAGCTTCTTGTTCCATGAAGTCCATAGTGGATGCGCCGTCGTGGACCTCGCCGATTTTATGAATCTTACCGGTGAGTTTGAGAATGCGTTCGGTGGTGGTCGTTTTGCCCGCGTCAACGTGGGCGAAAATTCCGATGTTACGGTATTTACTGAGGTCCTTCATGCCTAATGTGTGTGATGGTTATTGGGCCGAGGGGTCTCGGCGGGGCGGGGTTTTAGCCAAGCAAGCAGGTTTTGCAACCTTTGATTGAGGATTTGGCGTGTTTCTTGGGGTCTGATTTCAACGCAAAGCCGCAAAGGCTCTGTCTTCCTTTGAGATTTAAAGTTTAAAGTTTAGAATTTCCTTTGAATAAACTCAGTCCTGGGTTACTCTGATTATCGCTAAGCGAAGGGGGCGTTCTGGTTTCGACGGAATGTTTGAAGCGCTGGTTGCACGTAGAGGTTGGTCGGTTGGCCTCTTAAAAAAGCCGCCCAAAACAAATAAATGCAGACTCTAACGAGCTCGCACTTGCTGCTTAATTGACAGCAACGTCAATACCCCAACGCCTGCTAGGGGAGTAGACGACACCTAGCAGGCTGGATCGAGGATCGGGTAACCGGGTCCTCTTTCGAGATCAAACAGGTTTCTAGGAAACTCAACGCCGTAGGTCAGCCCAGCGTCTCCGAAATCCCAGATGACCCACTAAACGTGTAGATGCCAACGCAGATGGCGTTCCGGACAGGGGTTCGACTCCCCTCGCCTCCAGCTCCTTATTTTATATAGAGTTAAGCCTAAAAATGCCCTTGCTTATACCTCTGCTTATACCGCATATAGGTAGGTGAACCACTAAGGTTTCTGGAGCTCTATTCTGTAAGCTTTAGCGTCTTTCGCGCGTCTCGTTTTTTTGCAAAATAAGTCAGGCTTTCAAGAGATATTTGACCGTGTTCTTAGAACTTCTGAAGAACCGCTCTTCATTGCCAAGGACGTTTGTGGTACATTTGGAATCTCAAATTTCCTTGATGCCGTAGCGCCTTTGGACGCCGATATGCTGGTGTCGGTTAAAGCGACATCAGGTGGTTAGCTTCAGATATTGAGTCGCTTCAGAGTAAAGGGGGCGGACAATCTGAATTTTGCTCGCGGAAGAGTTCACTGAGGCGTCGATTGGCTTCCCTCTTGTCATTCTGTAAGAACTTGATTCTTTCCTGCCTAAACTTTTCGGCATCTGAGAGTGCCACGCTCGTTTGATTTTCCCCAGGCGAGCAATCGTTCGTGACGGGGGCTTGCTCAGGAATGTTGATGCTAGGGTTTGCTTTTTCAACTGTCATGGCGAATCCACTGGAGGTTAAGTCTGGGAGGAGGAAAAGAGGGTTGTATGCTAAGCTCCAGCCTGTAGGTTTCTATTTCAGTGATTCTGCCGTTGCTTTAGCAGCACGCTCGGCGGACTTCATCACGCACTGGTGCTCGCTAAATGCAACAAGCATTCCACTTGGGCGGTGAATCGTGCCGATTCGCTGGCCGCTGGCTACGTTATATAGCCGAACAGTGGTAAACCCATTGAGACTTCCGGCCGTATAGTGTGATGTAACCTTGCCGAGAATCAAAAGGCTGGCTCCTGCCTTTCGTGCAATAGCAATAGCTTGGTCAGTTTGGACGATATTGCCGCCACGAATAATATCAGCCCCTTCCACGCGGTTTGATCCCCCTTGAATCACTGACCGTCCGGACTCCTGCTCAAGCTTAAGAACAAACATGTCCGTCGCTTCCTCTACGAAGTCAGGGTTACCTTCAAATCTCGCTACATATACTTTTCCGCTCGCAGACGTAGCAGCTTTTGATGCATCGATGTTGGTAATTGACGGATTTGCGCAGCAGGAAAGCAAGACGATAGAAGCGGCAGCGATTAATCTAAGGGGTTTCATGATTCAGATTTTTTGGGTAATAATGTATTTTACGATAGGCCTTTTTTGATAAGGCAAATAATCACCTTGTTTGTTAAGAGTATGTATTAATCGACATTAGGTTCAACAAGATTGATTTTATAAAAGACAGCTTGTGAACGTTTTGAACACAATTTGAGCGGATATTCCATTGTAAGAAAGCGCGTTTTGTAAATTGACCGCTGAATCTTAAATCCACAGACTTTAATTACGTTCAGACTCACTATGTCATTTTTATGGCTCTTCATCCAGAATTTCCCACATCACCTTATGCCCCGCTTGTTCCATCTCAGCGCTGGTTTCCGGCTGATGAGGCGCTTCGTAGCACCGCGTATGAAAAACTTCTCCCTCCTCTAGTCTCAAAAATCCGTGAAGAAGTCTATAACTGGCGCATTACTGGTTACCCCGGAGCTTCTCAAACTTCACGAGCACTCCTGAACTGGTGGTTTGAAACGGAGCATCTTCTAGAAACCGCTGATGGCACACTTGCTCCTTTTCAATATTACTTCGCGCAGCGCGAGGCTGTAGAAACGGTCATCTGGCTTTATGATGTCCGCAAAGCCCGCGATAAGTTCGATTTGTTGCGTTTCGATGCCTCGGGCGCAGTGTCGCATGGCATGTTTGCAGAAGATTGGCCGCGCTATGTTTTAAAAATGGCCACCGGGGCAGGGAAAACCAAAGTTCTCTCGTTACTCATCGCTTGGAGTTTTTTCCATAAACTTTACGAGCCAGACTCCACACTTTCGCGCAACTTCCTTGTCATTGCACCAAACATCATTGTGCTCGATCGTTTGCGGACGGATTTTGATGGGCTGAAAATCTTTTTCAACGATCCCATTTTGCCGGATAACGGCCATCAAGGCCAAAACTGGCGCGATGATTTTCAACTCACGCTTCATATCCAAGACGACGTGCGCGTTCTCCGCGAAACAGGAAATATCTTTCTCACCAACATCCACCGTGTTTTTCTTGGCGATGTCTCCGAACCTACACTCGATGATGAAGATCTGAGAGATTATTTTTTGTCAGACGCTTTCGGCGAAAAACCAAAAGGCAAAACCACAGACAGCAAAACCGACCTTGGCGAGATAGTCCGTGAAATCGAAGAACTTGCCGTGTTCAATGATGAAGCTCATCACATTCATAATCCGAAGATGGCTTGGTTCAAATCCATTCAGGACATCCATCACAAGATGCTACAAAAAGATGGTCGGTTAACATTGCAAGTGGATGTGACTGCCACGCCACGTCATGACAATGGCGCGATTTTTGTGCAGACCGTCTCAGATTATCCGCTGGTCGAAGCAATTTACCAAAACGTCGTCAAACATCCCGTGCTTCCAGACGCAGCAAGTCGCGCGAAGCTCCACGAGAAAAAGACAGCAATCTTCTCAGACAAGTATGCTGACTTCCTCGCGCTTGGCGTAGAAGAATGGCGTAAGAGCTATGCCGAACACGAGATGATGGGCAAAAAAGCAGTCCTTTTCGTCATGGTGGACGACACAAAAAACTGTGACGAAGTCGGCGAATACCTTCAGAAAATTTGCCCCGAGTTAAAAGATGCGGTTCTCACCATTCATACAAAAAACAACGGCGAAATTTCCGAGGCGGCTTCTGGCAAAAACAAAGAAGAGCTTGAGTTGCTGAGAAAACAATCGAACGAGATTGATTCATTGAAATCGCCCTTCAAAGCCATTGTTTCCGTGCTCATGCTCAAAGAAGGCTGGGATGTCCGAAATGTGACGACCATTGTTGGACTGCGAGCGTATGCGGCGAAATCGAATATTCTCCCAGAGCAAACCCTCGGTCGCGGTCTGCGGCGGATGTATTTCGGCAGTGATCAGCGTGAAACCGTCTCCGTAATGGGAACGCCGGCCTTTATGGAATTCGTAGAGTCCATTCAAAACGAAGGTGTCACCTTTGATCACGTGCCGATGGGCGCTGGAATATCACGCAAAGACTCTCTGATCGTTGAGATCGATACCGATAACACAGACAAAAAACTTCCAGACTTGGAAATACCTATTCCTCGCTTGAGCCGAAGATTTCAGCGGGATTTCAAAGATCTCAATGAACTTGATCCGGCCGCATTGGGAAATAAGAGGCTGCCTTTGAAGCCCTTTACTCCTGAAGAAACCCGCGAGATTATTTTCAAGACCATGCTGGATGCTGAAATTCATCATACCATTCATCTCGATGGAGCTGGACCCGCAGACTATCGTTCCGTGGTGGCATTTTTTGCGCGTCAGCTGCTAAAAGACCTCCGGCTCGTGGGCGGGTATGATGTGCTCTATCCAAAAGTCCGCGATTTCATGCGCGATCATTTGTTCGAGTCCGCGCCTGTGGATTTGGAGGATGGCGTTGTTTTGAGAAATCTCTCTGAGGCGGATGTTGGCAAAGTGCTCTATGACTCATTCAAGGTAGCGATGAATGCTCTTACGATCGCCGATACTGGCACAACTCGCATCGAGGATTATATTCGCCTGCAAAACACCCGCCCATTCCGAACCGAAAATCGATCGTTCCTTGCAGCGAAAAAATCCATTTTCAACAAAATCGTGGGAGAAGCAAATTCTGGTGGGTTCGAGCTCGCATTTGCGGCTTTCCTAGAAGCTGCGCCTGATGTCGTCGCCTTTACCAAGAACTACCTCGCCATTGGCTTTAAGTTCGACTACGTGAAAGCCAATGGCGACCTCTCGAATTACGTTCCGGATTTCATCGTTCGCGACACCACAGGCTCGGTTTGGATCATTGAAACGAAAGGTCGTGAAGAACTAGATCTTCCCCAAAAAATGACACGCCTCAAGCAATGGTGCAGTGATGCAACTGACGCTGTCGAGGATGGTGTAAGTTATGATTTTATTTACGTCGATCAGACAGGATTTGAGAAACACAAACCCGCCACCCTTGCGGATCTCATCACCAGTTTTACTGAATACAAATAGCAATGCCCGTCACCTCTCCAGAACAGTTTGAGAAGTTTCTCTCGGCACCCGAGGGAACGAGGCTTGAATTTAAAGCCGCTCGCAACAGCTATGAATTTGATAAGCTGGTCAACTACTGTGTTGCCCTCGCCAACGAGGGAGGGGGCACGATGGTTCTGGGAGTAACCGACAAGCGACCACGTGATATCGTTGGCACAACAGCTTTTCCTGAGCCGGGCGAAACAGAAGCCAGCTTGCACCGAGTATTCAACCACCGGATTCCCGTCGAGGAATTGTTTCATGATGGTAAGCGGGTATTGCTTGTGCATGTTCCATCCCGTCTGCCCGGGACCGCATGGCAGCACGATGGGAAATATCTTAAACGCGCCGGTGATGCATTGGTTCCCATGGGAGATCAGGAACTACGCGCCATTTTTTCAGAAACCGGTCCCGACTTCACAGCAGAGATCGTCCCGAATGCCTCCATGCGCGATCTTGAGTTGACAGCCATTCAAGAATTTCAAAAGCGATGGCATAGGAAAAATCCTTCTCTCAAGCTTGATAGTCTTCAGCCAGATCAAGTGCTTAAAAACGCGGAGCTGATCATTGATGATGAGATTACGTATGCCGCGCTCATTCTTCTCGGTAAACCCTCTGCGATCAGCCGTTATCTCGCTCAAGCTGAAGTGATATTCGAATACCGATCATCGGAAGCAGCTGGCCCTGCGTCCGACCGGGAGGAGTACCGCGAGCCCTTCCTGCTTTTCTATGACCGTCTTTGGAATAAGATTAATTTACGCAATGATAGGCAGAGCTACCAAGAGGACTTTTTTCGCTACGATATTCCCACCTTTGACGAAACCTCCATTCGCGAAGCCATACTTAACGCCATCTGTCATCGAGATTATCGTGCAGGGGGCTCAGTATTCATTCGTCAGTATTCCAGACGTTTGGAAGTCGTCAGTCCTGGTGGGTTTCCGCCAGGTGTGACCATAGAAAATCTAGCGGATCAGCAAAATCCCCGCAACCGCCGCTTGGCGGAAGCACTGAACCGCTGCGGCTTCATCGAACGCTCAGGTCAGGGAATTAATCTCATGATCGAACAGGCTGTCCGCCACACCAAGCCGCTACCTGATTTCAGTCGCTCCGCCACCCACGAAGTTTTTCTAGTCCTTGCAGGAACCGTTCAGAATCCCGCCTTCCTTCGTTTCATTGAACGTATCGGTGAAAACGCTCTTTCACATTTTCAGACATTGGACTTTCTCACTTTGGATGCGCTCGCCCATGATAGAGACCTAACAGAGGACATGAAATCACGAATCACAAACCTCATCGAGGCTGGTGCGGTTGAATCCAAGGGAAGCGGAAAAGGAAGAAAGCATTTTCTTTCGCGTGAACTCTATGCGGAGATGGGGACTCCGGGTATTCATACGCGCCAGCAAGGACTAGATTATGAGACCAATAAGGCACTCATTGTAAAACACCTCGCTTCGTGTGGTGCTGATGGAGCGAAAATGGCTGAGCTTGAGCAAGTCTTGCCTGCCCAATCCCGCGCATCGATTCTTAGAATGCTTCAGGATCTGCGTGACAATGACAGTTGTGTGGTTCTTTTAGGTCGCACCAGTGCACAGCGCTGGTTCATGCATCACAAAGACAAAAGCGACGCATGATTTTGACGCATGATTTTGACGTATGATTCAATAAAAACCTTATTCCACCTCATTTTTCTTACATCTGCTTCAGACTTCCAAACTATTTTCTGACGCAACACTCTGACGCAAAGACCTTATTCCTCACCCACCATGTCCCGTCCATCCACTGAACACTACGATCTTTCCGAGCAAGAAAAGCGCGATCTCATCAAGCTCATTGAGCAGGGCAAGCCACTGCCGGAGAAATACCGCTTCATGCTGTTTGCGGACAAGCGTGAGGTGGAATTGGTCTGGAATGGCAAGACCCGCGAAGTCTGCACCGCCATCCTGCCTTTCCAAACCCTTGAGCACATTGACGAGCCGCGCAAGGAATTGGCGGACGAGCAATCCCAACTATTTGACACCTCCGGCCGCCAATCCAAAGGCTGGACCAACAAACTCATCTGGGGCGATAACAAGCTCATCCTCTCCTCCCTCAAGTCCGGCGCGCTCCGCCGCCAGATCGAGGACGCCGGCGGCCTCAAGCTCATCTACATCGACCCGCCCTTCGACGTCGGCGCGGACTTCTCCATGGACATCGAGATCGGCGGCGAGACCTTCCACAAAGAGCCCAACCTCCTCGAACAAATCGCCTACCGCGATACCTGGGGAAGAGGAGCCGATTCCTTCATCAGCATGATTTATGAACGGCTGATTTTGATGCGGGATTTGATGGCAAATGATGGTTCGATTTACGTGCATTGTGATTGGCGTATGAGTCAAAATCTACGTCTCGTGATTGAGGAAATTTTTGGACGAGATAATTACCGCAATGAAATCATTTGGAAACGAAAAGGCGGTAGCGCGAACGCACAAAATAATTTTGGCGTAGCGATTGATACAATCCATTTTGCGACACGCAGCGCTTCAGCCGTGTTTCAAAATTTATACACACGCGAATCTGAAGAGGCGAAAAACTACATTCAGGAACGCTTTCGCAACAAATTCGAAGGACGGCAATATATGCTTGCACCTATTGAGAGAAATGCCGCTCTCGGTATTCGAGAGAACTTAATCTACGAATACAAAGGCTACACACCGCGATTTGGGTGGATGATGGTGAGGGAGAAGCTAGCTGAGTTTGACCGTCTGAATAAACTTCATTGGAATAGTAACAACAAACCAAACAGAAGAGTTTTCCTAGATGAATATGAGGGGCAGCCCATCGAGAATCTATGGCTTGATGTGTTTGTTATTAACCCGATGGCGTCAGAGCGAGTAGATTATCCCACACAAAAGCCTGAAGGGTTGCTGGAGCGCATTATCAAGACCAGTTCTAAAGAAGGCGATCTAATCGCCGATTTCTTCTGCGGTTCCGGCACCACCGCTGCTGTCGCCGAAAAGCTCGGGCGCAAATGGATCACCAGCGATCTAGGTAAATTCGGCATTCACACCACGCGCAAGCGCTTGATCCAGGTGCAGCGGGATTTGAAGAAAGAGGGCAAGCCGTTCCGCGCCTTTGAGGTGCTGAACCTCGGTCGCTACGAGCGTCAAGCCTATCTGAATGTCACCGGTCGCCTCAGCGGCAAGAAAAAAGAACAAGCCCTCGCCAAAAAAGAGCAGGAATTCCGCGAACTCATCCTCCGCGCCTACCGCGCCGAGCCGCTGGCCGATGCCGCCTTTTTCCATGGCAAAAACGGCAGCCGCCTCGTCTGCGTCGGCCCGATCAACCTTCCTGTCGGTCGTTTGTTTGTGGAAGAAGTCATCACCGAGTGCCGCAAGCGCGGTGCCTCGCGCGTGGACATCCTCGCCTTCGAGTTTGAGATGGGATTGTTCCCCGCAGTGTTAGAGGAAGCCAAGAGCAAAGGCATCGACATTGCCCCCAAGACCATCCCGCCGGAAGTCTTTGACAAACGCGCTGTGGAAAAAGGCCAAGTCCGTTTCGCAGATATCGCCTACGTCGAGGCCACACCGCGCTATGATTCGAAAAACAAACTCGCCCTCAGCATCGAGCTCACCGATTTCTCTGTGCATTATTCCCAAGGCTTAGTCGACTCCATCACCGCTGAACTCAAAGCAGGAAAAAGCGAGGTCGCTTGTGATGCTGGGCAGCTGGTGAAATTCAGCAAAGACAAAGACGGCATTATCAAACGCGAAGTCCTCACCAAAAAATGGACCGATTGGGTGGACTACTGGGCAGTGGATTTCAATTACGAGAGCCGCAAAGAAATCATCAAGATGGCGAAAACCATGGGAGTGGATGGAGAACTACCCGGCGTCGTGGATGCTGGGTCTGGCGAGTTTTTAGAATTCGAAGAACGCTGGACAGGTGCTTACATCTTCGAGAACGAATGGCAAAGCTTCCGCACCCGCCGTGATCGCGACCTAGAGCTAAAAACCATCACTCACACCTATGCCAAACCTGGCCGTTACACCGTTGCCATCAAAGTCATCGACATCTTCGGGAACGACACGATGACCCTTGTGCCTGTGAATGTGGGATGATTTCAGATATCCTCTCTCATGATCCGTTGGGTCTTGTAAAAAGACCAGATTCAAGCGGCGAGTGCAACTGGTGGAATTAGCAATGTCTGGGTTTTCCCTAGCTAGGGAATATACAGCATGTGTGCCTATGTGGTTCATAGTGCGTTATGTCGTCCGACACACTTAATAACCAAGACAGAGCCGCCCAACAAGGTGAGCTGAAACCCGAATGGATCCGCCCGAAAGATATGCCTAGGCATTTCGGAATTGGGAGGACTCAAACCTACGAGTTGATTGCAGCCAACAAGATTAGAACTCTTTCCCTGCGAAAGCGCGGACAGAGACATGGCACGCGATTGATCAACTACCAGAGCGTAACCGCATATCTGGAATTACTAACCTCAACAGGCGAAGCATGAAAACAGAAAAGCCCACCCCAAACGGAGCGAGCTTTTCTAAAAAGTCGATTGAGACCCGACTCCCAAAAGCTAACCCTCAAAGCTACACAGATCAAGCGAGAACTGAAAATAAGAGTTTCAAAATAGAGCCGCGAGCATTGTCTCTTTGCGTCATTAGAATAGGATTTTTTTTTACGTTCAATTCGGAAGCAAGGAGGGATGCATGAATCATCAAAGATGGATCGCACTCCACTGCGGGGAAGAGACCAACGCTCTTATCAAAAAACATCCAAACGCGTTTTTACTGCTTACTCAGATTTCAATTCGTGCAAAATGGAAAGACTGCAAAATTAGTAACCTGAAGATGGGGTGGCCGCCGTCAGAAAAAGTGGTCCATGTTGAGTGAGAGGATTTGTTACAACCAAATCCTACAAAAATGAACCGACAAAAAAGACACAAGCCCGAAGAAATCATCCTCCTCCTGCGTGAATGTGAC